>SAMEA3387475__coassemble_1074_pt1 | contig 57676 bp, 56 predicted proteins | sample SAMEA3387475__metabat2_high_PE_008 | metagenome-assembled genome bin SAMEA3387475 (sample SAMEA3387475) | Felis catus | biome: Faeces | place: United Kingdom | collected 2012
GACTCACCAAAAAATCATGAGTCACACAAACGTGGCGAAGCCACCTTTTTTATGTCAAAAATATAATATGATAGATATATTAATTTGTGTGACAAAAAATTAATAGTTTGTATAAAGATTGAAAAATCAACATATGCAAGCTATTGTTAGCACTCTTGTCAAATGAGTGCTAAAAAATGGTTGATTTTTTGAAAAGCTGGTTGTACAATCTAATTGTGGGAGGTGAAATGATATGAATATAGAAAGATACACAAGTAAAACACAAGAAGCGCTAATGGAAGCGCAAAATATGGCTATTGCAGCTGGTAATCAGGAGCTTGACAGTGCACACATTCATATGGCATTGCTATCACAAAAAGAAGGATTAATTCCTAAACTTTTAAAATATATGGAAGTTAATGGTGAAGGGATGAAAGCTGAGCTAGCGCAGGAGCTAGACAAGCTTCCTAAGGTTACAGGCAGCAACCAAAATATATATGCTACAAGGAAGTTAAATGAGCTATTTATCAATGCAGAAAAAATATCAGGAGATTTCAAAGATGAATATGTTAGTGTTGAACACGTATATTTAGCATTGATAAAAGAAAAGGGAACTGTTAACGAAAGACTATTTAAAAAATATGGTGTAGATAAAAATGGTTTCTTAAAGGCTCTAGAAAGTGTAAGAGGTAACCAAAAGGTGACAAGTCAAAATCCAGAAGATAATTATGAGGCATTAGCTAAATATGGTCGTGACTTAGTTCAGATGGCTAAAGATGGAAAGCTAGACCCAGTAATTGGTAGGGATGAAGAAATTAGACATACAGTACAGATACTTTCAAGAAGAACTAAAAATAATCCAGTTTTGATAGGTGAACCAGGAGTAGGTAAAACTGCTGTAGTTGAAGGTCTTGCTCAAAGAATTTTAAAGGGAGATGTACCAGAAGGATTAAAGGATAAAACTATTTATGCTTTGGATATGGGTGCACTTATAGCGGGAGCTAAGTTTAGAGGTGAATTTGAAGAAAGACTAAAAGCTGTATTAAATGAAATTGAGAAGAGTGAAGGTCGCATTATCTTATTTATCGATGAAATTCACAATATTGTGGGTGCAGGTAAGACAGAGGGATCCATGGATGCTGGAAACTTACTAAAGCCTAAATTAGCTAGAGGTGAATTGCATTGTATTGGTGCAACAACTCTTGATGAGTACAGAAAATATATTGAAAAAGATGCTGCACTTGAAAGAAGATTCCAAAAGGTTTTAGTTGATCAGCCAACAGTTGAAGATACTATTTCAATTTTAAGAGGCCTTAAGGAAAGGTTTGAAATCCATCATGGAGTGCGTATTACAGATAATGCTTTAATTGCATGTGCTACTTTATCTGATAGATATATAAGTGATAGATTTTTGCCGGATAAAGCTATAGATTTAATGGATGAAGCGGCAGCTCGAATTAGAACAGAAATTGATTCTATGCCAGCGGAGTTAGATCAGATTTCAAGAAAAATTATGCAGCTTGAAATTGAAAAGCAGGCATTAGGTAAAGAAACTGATGCGGCTTCAGCTAAACGCATGGAGGCATTAGAAGAAGAATTAGCACAGCTAAAAGAAGAAAATACAGTACTTCGTACTCAGTGGGAAAATGAAAAAAAGGTTATTTCAGAAGTTAAGGATATTAAATCAGAAATTGAAGGCATCAAACAGCAGATTGAAGAGGCCGAAAGAAATTATGATTTAGAAAAGTTGGCTCAGCTAAGATACGGTGTTTTACCAGAAAAAGAAAAACAGCTTGAAGAGGCTAAGACTAAGGCTGATGAGGCAGAAGAAAATAGAATTTTGAAAGAAGAAGTAACTGAAGAAGAAATAGCAGAAGTTGTTTCAAAATGGACTGGTATTCCTGTAGCTAAATTAGTTGAAAGCGAAAGAGAAAAACTACTACATCTACCAGAAATTCTTCACAAGAGAGTTATAGGTCAGGATGATGGCATCAAAGCGGTAAGTGAAGCTATCTTGAGAGCTAGAGCAGGATTAAAAGATGAACAAAGACCAATTGGTTCATTTATATTCTTAGGTCCTACAGGTGTAGGCAAGACTGAACTTGCCAAGGCATTGTCAGAAGCATTGTTTGACTCTGAGAAGAACATGATTAGAATTGATATGTCTGAATACATGGAAAAACACAGCGTCTCAAGATTAGTAGGAGCGCCTCCAGGATATGTAGGATATGACGAAGGTGGACAGTTGACAGAAGCTGTAAGAAGAAGACCATACAGTGTAATCTTATTTGATGAAATAGAAAAAGCACATCCAGATGTATTTAATATTTTGCTACAGTTATTAGATGACGGTAGATTGACAGATAATCAAGGCAGAACTGTTGATTTTAAAAATACTATTGTGATTATGACTTCAAATATAGGAAGTGCTTATTTAACAGATAACATTAAGGAAGATGGATCTATAGATGAAGATGTTAAGCTTCAGGTAGAAGATGAAATGAAAAAGCACTTTAGACCTGAATTTATCAATAGAATTGATGATATTGTAGTATTCTCTCCATTGACTGAAAATGAAATTGTAAGCATTATTAGAATTTCTCTTGCTGATATAGAGAGAAGATTAGAAGAAAGAAATATTAAATTAGAATTAACTGAAAAGGGAATCAAGAAAATTGCGGATGATGCATATTCTCCAAATTTTGGTGCAAGACCTGTTAAGAGATATTTACAAAAACATGTGGAAACAGAAATAGCATCAATGATTATATCAGGTGAGTTAACAGATGATCAGGTAGTTACTGTCGATAGCGACGGAGAAAACTTGATATTTGCAGTAAAATAATCCTTTATTTAATACCATTTCTAAAAAGGCCATCACGCTAAAGATTATAAATCTTTAGCATGGTGGTTTTTTATTTCATATCCTTGTAAGAATAAATTAATAATTGTATAATAAAAAGCTAGAAAGGATGAGATTTTATATGGAGATGGATTTTATAACGACTGGTATGATTATTTTTGTTGCATCTATGGCAGGACTGGCTGGATTTATAGATTCGATTGCAGGAGGTGGAGGGCTTATAACATTGCCGGCATATTTACTTACAGGCATGCCTGCTCATAACGCATATGCGGTTAATAAGTTTGCAGCGGTTTCAGGATCTATTACGGCAATGGCAAACTATTTTAATGGCAAAGCAATTGATGTTAAGGCTTCTATAATAGCGGCTATAGGTAGTGCTATTGGCAGTGCTATTGCTGCTCAAGTTGTTTTGATACTTTCAGACAAAGTACTGAGGCTATTAGTAATGATTGCAATACCGTTAGTTGCATTTATAGTAATAACTCATAAAGCAAAATCAGATGAAAATAGAGCGCCAAAGGAAATGACTATTAAAAAGGCATTGCTAGCATTTTTTATTGGATTTATAATCGGTACTTACGATGGATTTATAGGTCCTGGCACAGGGACATTTGCAATAATTTCATTTGCAGCTATTATGAAATATGATCTTTTGACGGCTGGTGGCAATGCGAAAGTGGTAAATGTTTCAAGTAATATCGCATCACTTATAACATTTTTGTTTAATGGACTTGTGATATTTCAGATTGCCATTCCTTGTGCGATAACTACTATAATAGGAGCACAAATAGGCAGCAAAATGGCTTTAAATAGAGGAGCAAAATTTATTAAGCCTATGATGATTGTAGTTGTTGCACTTATGATGATAAAAATGGTTTATGATTTTATAGTGGGGTAAAGATGGATTTAGTAATTGCTTTTTTTATATTTATGGCAGTTATGCTTGTAACTATTACAACTGGTAAAAGTGTTGTAGGAGCATTATTTGTAGGATTTATATGTTTTTTTATTGTGGCTATTTTACGTGGCAATTCTACTAAAGCAGTTGGAACAATGGCATATAAGGGTGTTAAAACCTCTTACGTAGTTATTAAACTTATGGTACTTATTGGTTGTTTGACAGCTCTTTGGCGAGCTAGCGGTACTATTTCATTTTTTGTGTATTATGGTATAAGCATTATAACTCCAAGTATGTTTATTATGATTTCATTTGTTCTTACTTGCATACTTTCATATTTTCTTGGAAGCAGTTTTGGCGTTTGTAGTACGGCTGGTGTAATGCTTATGATATTGGCTCATTCTGGAGGTGTAAATGAAATAATTACTGCAGGTGCAATTATTTCAGGATCATATTTTGGAGACAGAACTTCTCCAGTTTCTTCGTCTGCTTTTTTGACAGCGACTATAACTGGCATAGGGCAAAAGAAAAATACAAATTTACTTATTAAAACAGGTGTTTTTCCATTGATAATAAGTGGTATATTTTACATGATAGTTTCTATTAAAAATCCTATCATTACAAATGATACATCGGTGCTAGATGCACTTAAAGAAAGCTATAATATTTCTATTATGGCAGCATTGCCGGCGGTTGTTTTGTTAGTACTGCCTTTTTTTAAAACAAGTGTTAGCAATACTATTTTATGCAGTTTTATAGTTGCGTTTGTAGTAGCTATGGTTTCACAGGGACAAAGTGCTAGTACTTTAGTTAGATTTGCTATAGTAGGTTATGAACTTCACAATCCGCTACTTGGTGATATTATGTCAGGAGGCGGTATAGTGTCTATGGTTGAAGTAATATTTGTAGTTATGCTTTCAAGTTCTTACGCAGGTATTTTTGAAGGAACTAATATGCTTGGAATATTAAAGAAAACATTAGAGAAGACTACTGGAAAATTGAAATTATTTACAGTTCAGGTTTTATTTTCAATTGTAGCTATTATGGTATTTTGTAATCAAACAATAGGGACTATTTTATCTGTACAGCTATTAGGCGATATATACGAAAAGAGAAAGGCTTCAAAAGAAGAATTAGCTGCAGATATAGGCAATTCACTTATAACTATTTGTGGTATTATACCTTGGTCTATTGCTTGCGCTGTACCTTTATCGATGTTAGGTGTAGGTATAGAAGCTATACCTTGGAGTGTATTTTTATGGTTAAACCCAATATGTTATATTTTTTCTAAGAGAATTTTCTTTAATAAAGGTAATAATATTGACAAAAGTAGTGAGTCAATATAAACTAACCCCTGTATAAATAGATAAAGGAGTGTTTTATGAACTTAAGAGAATTAGAATGCGGAAAGAGTGCACAGATCATTTCTGTTGGTGGTAAAGGTGCTCTTAGACAGCATTTTTTAGATATGGGATTAATCCCTGGGGCAGAACTAACTATGGTTAAGCTTGCTCCTATGGGAGATCCAATGGAATTAAAAATTCATGGATATGAATTGACAATTAGATTAGCAGATGCTGAAAAAATAGAGATTAAACCGATAAAACAATTGACTCAGAGAAAAGAGCCAGATATAAGTAACAAAATAAGTAAGCAAATTGAACATCCTGGTTTAGGAGAATCAGGTAAATATCATTGTAAGGAAAGTGAAAATCCACTACCGGATAGTGAGATTTTAACTTTTGCATTAGCAGGAAATCAAAACTGTGGTAAAACGACATTTTTTAATAAGTTGACAGGTTCAAATCAGCACGTGGGAAATTTTCCAGGTGTTACTGTTGATCGTAAGGATGGTGTTATAAAGGGGCATAGTAATACATTAGTTACTGACTTACCGGGAATTTACTCTATGTCGCCTTATAGTAATGAGGAAATAGTAACTAGAGAATTTATATTAAGAGAGCATCCAAAAGGTATTATTAATATTGTTGATGCTTCAAATATAGAGAGAAACCTTTATTTGACACTTCAGTTGATGGAGCTTGATATTCCAATGGTCATCGCTTTAAATATGATGGATGAGGTAAGAGAAAATGGCGGTACTGTTTTAGTCAATGAGATGGAAAATTTACTTGGAGTACCGGTTGTACCTATTGCTGCTATAAGAAATGAAGGTATTGATGAGGTAATAACTCATGCATTGCATGTGGCTAAGTATCAGGAAAAATCTGAACTGATAGATTTTTGTGAATCATCAGGTAAAGGAAGTGCTGTTCATAGAGCTATTCATGGGATTATGCATTTAATAGAGGACCATGCACAAGAAGCTAGTATTCCTTTAAGATTTGCAGCATCTAAACTTGCAGAGGGAGACGAGTTAGTACTCGAAATGTTAAACTTAGATGATAATGAAAAAGATATGTTAGATCATATAAGATGGCAGATAGAAAAAGAAAGCGGACTTGATTGTGCTGCTGCAATTGCTGACATGAGGTTTAATTTTATACAAGAACTTTGTGAAAAAACAGTAGTTAAGCCTAAAGAAAGTAAAGAACATGCAAGAAGTAGAAAAATAGATAAAATACTTACGGGAAAATATACTGCCATTCCTGCTTTTATTGGAATTATGGCTTTGGTATTTGCTTTAACTTTCAATGTAATAGGTGCATGGCTTGCAAATTTACTTGATATGGGTATTTCAGCATTAACAAATATTGTTGATAGTGCATTAGCCGTAGCCAATGTAAATGATACTTTGCATTCGTTGATTATTGATGGGATTTTTAATGGTGTAGGTACGGTATTAAGCTTTTTGCCTATCATCGTGACACTGTTTTTCTTTTTATCAATTTTAGAAGATAGTGGTTATATGGCTAGAGTAGCCTTTGTTATGGATAAACTTCTTCGTAAGATTGGTCTTTCTGGAAGAAGTATTGTGCCAATGCTTGTAGGATTTGGATGTACGGTGCCAGGAGTTATGGCAAGTAGAACTCTTTCATCAGAACGCGATCGTAAGATGACTATTATGCTTACACCTTTTATGAGTTGTTCTGCAAAATTGCCAATATATGCATTTTTTACTGCTGCTTTTTTCCCTAAATATGGTGCGCTTGTAATGATCGGGCTATACTTTGGAGGCATAATCGTGGGTATATTGATGGCTTTACTTCTTAAGGGAAGCTTATTTAGAGGAGAACCTGTTCCATTTGTAATGGAACTTCCAAATTACCGTATGCCAGGACTAAAAAATGTTGGACAGCTTTTATGGGAGAAGGCTAAAGATTTTCTTCAAAGAGCATTTACTGTAATCTTTATTGCAACTATTGTTATTTGGTTTTTACAAACATTTAATATTCATTTTGATGTTGTAAGTGATTCGCGAGATAGTATGCTTGCTGGTATAGCAGGAGTAATTGCGCCACTATTTGCACCACTTGGCTTTGGAGATTGGAGGATTTCAACAGCGCTTATAAGCGGATTTATGGCCAAGGAAAGTGTAGTTTCAACTTTATCAGTGCTTATTCCATCTAAAGCTGTTTTAGGAGCTTTATTGACACCTGTTGGTGCTTTATCTCTTTTAGTTTTCTCATTGCTATATACACCTTGCGTTGCGGCTATTGCTTCTATTAAGAGGGAACTTGGTAGTAAATGGGCTATAGCGGTAGCTTTAGGTCAGTGCGTGATTGCATGGATTTGTGCATTTGTAGTTTATACTATAGGTATGATGATTTAGTTTAATAATTTTTAGGCGGGTGATTAATTTCATCCGTCTTTTTTTTACTATAATAGAATAAAGTATTGACGGTTTTGAAATAGAATTGTATAATTGTATACAAGAATACAAAACGTTTTAAAAGGCGAAAGCCAGAAATGGAGGTCAAATATGGGTAAGACACTTGCATATAAAATTTTAGAAAATCATTTGCTACAGGGAGAGTTGATTCCTGGCACTGAAATAACGATAAAAATGGATCAGACACTTACACAAGATTCAACTGGTACTATGGTATATTTACAGCTTGAAGCTATGGATGTGGATAAAGTTAAGACTGAATTATCAGTTGCATATATAGATCATAATACATTACAGACTGGATTTGAAAATGCAGATGACCATGCATTTATTAAGAGTGTTGCACAGCGACATGGTGTATTATTTTCAAAGCCAGGCAATGGTATCTGTCATCAGCTACATCTTGAAAACTATGGAAAACCGGGTAAGACTTTACTTGGATCTGACAGCCATACACCTACAGGTGGTGGTTTAGGTATGATAGCTATTGGTGCTGGCGGACTTGATGTTGCAGTAGCAATGGCAAAAGGAACATATTCGTTGACAGTTCCAAAGGTAATTAACGTTGAACTAAAAGGTAAATTACAGCCTTGGTCTTCAGCTAAAGATATTATTTTAAAAGTTTTACAGGAGCTAACTGTAAAGGGTGGTGTCGGTAAAATTGTAGAATATACAGGAGAAGGTGTTAAAACATTATCTGTTACAGATAGAGCAACAATCACAAATATGGGTGCGGAACTTGGAGCGACAACTTCTATATTCCCAAGTGATGAAAATACTAAGAAATACCTTGAATCACAGGGCAGAGGAGAAGATTATGTACCTTTGGCAGCAGATGAAGATGCTATATATGATGAAAAATTAGTCATCGATCTTGATACACTAAAACCTTTAGCTGCTATGCCACATAGCCCTGATAATGTTGATTCAGTTGCCAATATTGGTAAAATTAAAATTGATCAGGTTGCAATTGGAAGCTGCACTAACTCATCATATGCTGACTTAATGAAGGTTGCTGCAATATTAAAGTGGAGAAAAGTACATCCTGATGTTTCTCTTGTAATTTCACCAGGATCAAGTAAGATTTTAAAGAAGCTAGCTGAAAATGGAGCACTTGCTGATATGATAGGTGCAGGTGCTCGTATTATTGAAAATGCATGTGGTCCTTGTATAGGAATGGGTCAGTCACCTAAATCAGGAGCTGTTTCTCTTAGAACGTTTAACAGAAACTTCAAAGGTAGATCTGGCACACTTGATGCTAGTGTATATTTAGTAAGCCCAGAAACTGCGGCAATTTCAGCGGTTAAGGGTGTATTAACTGATGGAAGTCTAACAGGTGAGACTATTGCACCTATTGAAGATGTGGATTTCCCTGCTAACGATAACTTCATCGTTTACCCTGAAGGAACAAACGTTGAAAACACACCAGTAGAAATGGGACCAAACATTAAGCCATTCCCAAGAAATGAAAAGTTAGCTGGAAACCTTGATGTAACAGTTTGCTTACACCCTGGTGATAACATTACAACAGACGATATTATGCCATCAGACTCTAGATTGTTACCATATCGTTCAAATGTGCCTCACTTAGCTAATTACTGTTTTGAAAAGATTGACAGCCAGTTTGCAGAAAGATGTAAAGAGGCAGGAAGATGTGCTATTGTTGGTGGAGACAACTATGGACAGGGTTCATCTCGTGAACATGCGGCTTTAGCTCCTCTATATTTAGGCGTTAAGTTTGTAATTGCAAAATCATTTGCCCGTATTCACAGATCAAACTTAATTAATAGCGGTATTTTACCATTGGTATTTAACAATCCTGCTGATTATGATGATTTTGAAATCGGACAGAAACTAGTAGTTGAAAATGCTGTAGATCAGGTTCAAAATGATGTGATCCTAGTTAAGAATCTAACTAACGGTAAGACTTACGAAGTTTCTCATAACTTCTCAGACCTTGAAAAAGCGATGATTTTAGCAGGCGGTAAGATTAACTACATTAAGGGTGAATAATTATGGAAAAAAATTTAAAGCATATAGAAGAATTAATCAAAAAACAGTTTGAGAGGGTAGAAAGACTTAAGGCAAGCTCAGATTTAACTGATTTTGACAGTTTAGATAAAATCGTTATCGGTACGGTTGCAGGAGATGGAATAGGACCTGTTATTATGGAGTGTGCACTGGAAATCTTAAATAAGTTACTAGCAGATGAAATTGCATCAGGCAAGGTTGAAATTAGAAAAATCGAAGGTTTGACTATTGAAAATAGAATTGCTAAGATGCAGACTGTTCCAGATGATGTTTTAGATGAGATTAAGAAGTGTCATGTGCTTCTTAAGGGACCTACAACTACTCCAGGTAAGGGAGATAACTTACCTAATATCGAAAGTGCCAATGTTACTTTAAGAAGAGAACTTGATTTATTTGCAAATGTAAGACCTGTAGTAGTACCAGAAAAAAATATTGACTGGATTTTTTACAGAGAAAATACAGAAGGTGAATATGCTTTAGGTAGTCAAGGTATAGACATTTCAGATGAAATATCTATGGATTTTAAGGTAACTACTGATGTGGGTACTAAGAGACTTGCTCGTGCAGCTTTTGAATATGCCAAGAATAATGGAAATCTAAATGTTTCAATTATAACTAAGGCTAATATTATGAAAAAGACTGATGGTAAGTTCTTAAGTCTATGTTACGATATAGCTAAAGAATATCCAGAAATCAAAACTGATGATTGGTATGTTGATATTTGCGCAGCTAACTTAATTAACGACAATATCAATAGTAACTTCAATGTGTTTATATTGCCAAATCTATATGGTGATATAATAACTGATGAAGCAGCTCAGATACAAGGCGGCGTAGGTACTGCTGGTAGTGCTAACATCGGTGGTAGATATGCTATGTTTGAAGCCATTCACGGAAGCGCTCCAAGAATGGTTAAGGATGGCATCGCAGAGTATGCAAATCCTGCAAGCTTAATTAAGGCTACTGAAATGATGCTAAGACATATAAACTTTATTGATAAGGCAGATAAATTAGCAGAAGCTTTAGATAAGGCAAGTGAAGCTATGAATATGCCAGGAGATGGTACAGGTAACACTGCTAAAGATTTTGCAGAGTGTATTCTTAAGGAGATATAAAGGAGTAATTTAAAATGGCTATTTCAACTGATTTGTTTTCTACATTGAAGGAAGATATCCTTACAGGAAAGCTAATAAGTGGACAAAAGCTTACAGAAAAAGTGCTTTGTGATAAATATGGAATAAGCAGAACGCCTGTCAGAGAGGCATTGTTAAAGCTAGAGATGGAAGGCTTAGTAGAAAGCCAGCCAAACAGAGGGTACTTTGTTTTAGGTCTTAAACATCAGGACTATATCGATATGTTTACTTTGCGTAAAATTTATGAAATACAAGCGATAACTTGGGCTATAGAGCGTATTACTGAAGAGGAAATGGACGATTTAAAGGAGCTTTATGAGTTCATGGAGTTTTATACCATGAAAAAGGACGTTGCTAAGATGCTTATTATAAATAATAATTTTCATCAGATGATTTATACGGCATCTCACAATAGAATGCTTAAAAATCTTTTGTCCTCTTATCAGGAAATGCTTAAGCATGTTGAAAATCCAGCTCAAAAAAAGAGTACTTATCTAATGGATGTTTTTAAGGAACATAAGGCTATTTTTGAAGCTTTTACAGCAAATGATGTAGAGGCTGGTATCAAGGCTATGGAAAACCACATGGATAACTCAAAGTTAAGATATTTAAGATCTTTAAATAATTAATAATAGTGAATTAAAATAAAGGAGCTATTTTGATGATAATAGCTCCTTTATTATATATTTTTATTTATTGCTTAGTAAATACCCCTTTTCTTTTAGTTCCTTTTGAATAATCTTTAGGGTCGTTTCGCTATCAGCCTCTATGGTATGACAATGAGTACCGTCATTAAGGGTGTCTATACAATTGCATTTGCTGTTGCTGAGAGTATTTAAAAATTCTTTTGCCTTAGCACGTGAAGTGATTTGCATATTGGCTTTTACCCTACCATAGGCAGGGCTATCAACGATAATATCTTTTACAGTGCCGCCTAAGTCTACAATAGTAAAAAGTTCATCTTCCATTTGCTCAATAGTATGATTGACTTTTATAACTATTTTAGATGGAAGAGTGCTATTAAGTAAATAACCACTATTAGTTGAGATAATATCATGACCTTCAGCTCTAAGTAAAGCCACATCTTGAACGATTACCTGACGACTTACACCACATATTTCAGCTAATTTTTTGCATATTATTGGTTTATTACTATTTTTAATATTTTCATAAATTACTTTTCTTCTCTCAACACCTTTTAACATGTTTACCTACTTTCTCCTAAGAAATCTTTAAATTGCATGTAGATTTTTTAGGGAAATATCCATAATTGGTGCAGAATGAGTTAAGGCTCCACTAGAAATGAAGTCAACGCCAAGAGCTGTTAATCTGTTTATGTTTTCTTTAGTAACATTACCTGAGCATTCTGTTTGGGCTCTTCCATCGATAATAGCTATGGCTTCTTTCATTTGTTCAGGAGTCATATTGTCAAGCATAATAATATCAGCACCTGTTTCAACTGCCTCTTTTACCATATCTAAAGTTTCAACTTCAACTTCTATTTTTCTAACAAATGGTGCATATTCTTTGGCCATAGCAACAGCCTTAGTAATGCTTCCGGCTGCTCCTATATGATTGTCTTTTAGCATTACGCCATCAGATAAGTTATATCGATGGTTATGACCACCGCCAACAGTAACAGCATACTTTTCGAATATACGCATATTAGGTGTAGTTTTACGAGTATCTAAAAGCTTTGTCTTAGTACCTTCAAGTAGTTTAGCAACGCTATTTGTATAAGTTGCAATACCACTCATTCTCTGAAGGTAATTTAAAGCCACTCTTTCACCTGATAGTAATGTTCTCATGTCTCCTGTAACCTTTGCCATAAGTTGCCCTTTTTTTACTTGATCACCATCTTTACAGAAGAATTTAAAAGTTACATCTTTATCAAGAAGCTCAAAAACTCTTTTAAAAATATCAAGTCCTGCAATAATACCATCTTGTTTGCATATTAAATCAACTTCTCCAATAATAGCTTCACGCATAATTGCATTGGTACTTACATCTTCGCTGGATATATCTTCTTTTAAAGCGGATAAAATTAAATCATCCACTTGTAGTATTTGTGTGATTTTATTCATAATATTGATCCTTCCTATTGATTTATAATATCGGCAGCAGCTCTTTTGGCAAATACAAGGCTTTCTAAAAGTGAGTTGCTTGCTAGTCTATTAGCTCCATGAACGCCGTTACAGCTAGTTTCACCTATTGCATATAGATGATCCATAGTTGTTTTGCTCTTTTGAGAGTCAACCCAAATACCACCCATAAAATAATGCTGTGCTGGAACAACCGGAATACATTGCTTTAGTGGATCATATCCTTCTTCTATACATTTTTTATAGATGTTTGGGAAGTGATTAAGTATATCTTCATCAGGTATGTTTTCCATTGATAGCCATACATGCTCAGTATTGTCAATTTCCATTTGTTTTTGTATTGCTTTAGTTACAACATCTCTTGGTTGAAGTTCATCTGTAAAACGTTTCATATTTTTGTTATATAGTATAGCACCTTCACCTCTAACTGACTCTGAAATAAGGAAACTTCTGCCTGGCTTATCAGTATAAAGGGTTGTAGGATGTATTTGAACGTAGTCAAGATTAGCAAGTTTTATATTATGCTTTTTAGCAATATCTAAAGCATCTCCCGTTAGGTGAGGAAAGTTTGTACTGTGTTTGTATCTACCACCAATACCTCCAGTTGCTAAAACTGTATTTAATGCGTAAATTTCTAATAATTCATCATCATTATTTTTAGCTATGATGCCTTTGCATTGGTTATTTTCAACAAGTATATCTACCATCTGCGTATATTCATACATGGTTACATTTGATAGCTTTTTTACCTGAGCAAGTAGTTTACTTGTAATTTCTTTGCCTGTAATATCCTTGTGATATAAGATGCGTGCTTTACAATGAGCACCTTCTTTTGTATAAAGAAGATTACCTTGATTGTCGCAGTCAAAATCTACACCATAGTCGATAAGTTCATTGATTATTTTTCTTGAATCTTTTATCATGATATCTACAGATTCTTTTCTATTTTCATAGTGACCGGCTTTCATGGTGTCTTTAAAGAAACTGTCATAATCATTTTCATCTCTTTGTACACATATACCACCTTGTGCTAAAAATGAGTCACTACTTTCAAAATCACTTTTTGAAATTAATATTATTTTTTTGTCTCTAGGTAGGCATAGTGCGTTAAATAATCCTGCAACACCAGTACCTACAATAACTACGTCTGATTCAATTTTCATGTTTAATTACCTCGCTTTTTATTTGGCAAGCTCAAGCATCAACTCTAGAGGTTTCTTAGAACTGATTTCAAGGTCCTTGTCAACATGCATTTCATTTTCGTTAGTCTTTAATACTTGTAGTACTTTTTCTAAAGTTACCTTTTTCATATCGTGACATATAGGTTTTGTTTCTGTAAAGTAAAATTCTTTGTTTGGATTGTTTTCTTGCAATTTATACTCTACACCGATTTCTGTGCAGATAATGAACTTGTCGGCACCACTTTGTGTTGCAAAATCAATTATTCCAGATGTACTTCCAATATAGTCAGCTAAATTCAATATTTCCATTTCACATTCGGGATGAGCTAAAACTAGAGCATCTGGATGTTTAGTTTTTAGTTCTATAACTTCTTCTTTTTTTATCTGCGTGTGGATTGGGCAGTATCCAGGATTTTGAATAAAGTTTTTTTCTGGAACCTGTGTTGCTATGTATCCACCTAGATTTTTATCTGGAGTGAAGAAGATATTTTTTTGTGGAAGGGCTTTAACAATTTTTAGAGCGTTTGAAGATGTAACGCATACATCACAGTGTTTTTTTAGTTCAGCAGTAGAGTTAATGTAACAAACTACTGCAAGATCATCATACTCTTCACGAACTTTTTTTATAGCTTCTACTCTGGCCATATGTGCCATAGAACAATCAGCTTCATAATCTGGCATAAGCACTGTTTTTTTAGGATTTAATACCTTAGCACTTTCTCCCATAAATGAAACACCACAAAATACGATAGTTTTTTCCTTAAGACTTGTGGCAAGTTTACTTAAATAAAAAGAATCTCCAATATAATCTGCGATTTCTTGTACTTGGGGATTAACATAATAATGTGCTAAAATTACAGCATCTTTTTCTTTTTTTAGTGCTTTAATTTCATCGATAATAGTCATAAAACATACCTCGCTAAATTTCAAAATTCTCATTTTTTTTATGAGAAATAACTATAAAAATCTTTGATATTATATCATAAATACATACATGTGACAAGACACATATATTTATAGTGATATACATAATTTAAACCTTGATTAATCAAGGGGTTTATGAACAAGATGAACTTGAAAATATTATTGAATAATGCTATAATCAATAACTGTATTAACATTAGAGACTTGACAGGAGGAAGTCATGAACACAAATTATACCAGTCCACTTTCTAAGAGATATCCTAGCAAGGAGATGAAATATATCTTTTCTCCGGATATGAAATTTAAGACATGGAGAAAGCTTTGGATTGCCCTTGCAGAAGCTGAAAAAGAGTTAGGACTTGATATTACAGACAAACAAATAAATCAATTAAAAGAATTTAAAGACGATATTAATTATGATGTAGCCGAAAAGAGAGAAAAAGAAGTGCGTCATGATGTAATGAGTCACGTCTATGCATATGGTGTGCAGTGTCCGGATGCTAAGGGGATTATACACTTAGGTGCTACATCTTGTTATGTAGGTGATAATACCGATATTATCATCATGTCTGAAGGGTTGAAGTTAATTAAGAAAAAATTAGTAAATGTTATTAAAGCTTTATCAGACTTTGCATATGAATATAAGGATTTACCCACACTTGGATATACACATTTTCAGGCTGCTCAGCCTACTACAGTAGGTAAACGTGCTACTTTATGGCTTCATGACTTGGTTATGGATTTAGAAGATTTAGAATATATTTTAGGCAGTTTAAAGCTTTTAGGTTCTAAAGGTACGACAGGTACACAAGCTTCATTTTTAGAACTATTTGAAGGAAATCATGAAAAGTGTAGATTGTTAGATAAAAAGATAGCAGAAAAAATGGGATTTGATGGATGCTATGCAGTAACTGGACAAACTTATTCTCGTAAGGTTGACAGTAGAGTTTTAAATGTACTTGCAAGTATTGCACAGTCAGCTCATAAGTTTTCAAATGATATAAGACTTTTACAACATTTAAAAGAAGTAGAAGAGCCATTTGAAAAGCATCAAATTGGTTCATCTGCTATGGCATATAAGAGAAATCCAATGAGAACAGAGCGTATAGCTGCACTGGCTAATTATGTTATGAGCGATACTATAAATCCTTCTATAACTGCGGCAACGCAGTGGTTTGAAAGGACTTTAGATGATTCTGCTAATAGACGTATTTCAATAAGTGAAGCTTTTTTAGCAACAGATGCTATTTTAGAACTGTATTTAAATGTTGCAGATGGATTAGTAGTGTATCCTAAAGTTATAGAGCGCCATTTGTTAGAGGAACTGCCATTTATGGCAACTGAAAATATAATGATGGATGCTGTTAAGCTTGGTGGGGATAGACAAGAACTTCATGAGAAAATAAGAGTGTATTCTATGGAAGCTGGCAAGGTTGTTAAAGAAGAAGGAAGACCAAATGACTTGCTTGAGCGAATAGCGAAAGATCCAGCTTTTCATGTTACATATGATAAGTTACAAGAAATTGTTAGACCAGAAAACTATGTAGGAAGAGCACCTGTTCAGACTACAGAATTTTTAAATGATATTATTAAACCTATATTGGCTAAAAACGAAAAATTATTAGGAGTGGAAGCTGATATATATGTATAAACTATTACTTTTATATTATTATCCGTTAGGGAGAAACAAAAATGATTAAAGCAATTGTAGGCGCTAATTGGGGAGATGAAGGCAAGGGGAAAATTACAGATTCACTTGCTATTGAAAATGATATTGTAGTTAGATTTCAAGGTGGAAGTAACGCAGGTCATACTATAAAAAATGAATATGGCAAGTTTGTATTGCATATGCTTCCTTCTGGCGCTTTTTATGAACACACAACTTGTGTATTAGGAAATGGAGTAGCGTTAAATATTCCAAATCTTATAAAAGAAATCAAAGAATTAACTGATCATGGAGTATCTAAACCAAATGTTTTAGTATCTGATAGAGCTCATGTTGTTATGCCATATCATATTTTATTAGATGAATATGAAGAGGAAAGATTGGCTGGTAAATCTTTTGGATCTACTAAGTCTGGTATCGCACCATGTTTTTCAGATAAGTATGCTAAAATAGGATTTCAGGTAAATAATTTATTTATGGATGAAGAGGAACTTAGAAATAAAATAGAAAACATTTGTACTATTAAAAACGTGTTAATAGAAAATTTATATCATAAGAAACCTCTTTCTGTAGATGATGTATATGGTACAGTAATCGAATATAGAGAAATGATAAGACCTTATGTAGGAAATACAGAAGCATTTTTAAATAAAGCTATTAATGAAGGTAAAAATATTTTACTTGAAGGACAACTTGGTGCTATGAAAGATACAGATCACGGCATCTATCCTATGGTGACATCATCATCTACTCTTGCAGGTTATGGTGCAGTAGGTGCAGGTATTCCTCCTTATTCTATAAAAGAGGTAATTACAGTTGTTAAAGCGTATTCATCAGCAGTAGGTGCAGGAGAGTTTGTTAGTGAGATTTTTGGTGATGAAGCTAGCAGACTTAGAAATAAAGGAGCTGATGGAGGTGAATTTGGTGCGACAACTGGTAGACCTCGAAGAGTTGGATGGTTTGATGTTGTAGCAACTAAGTATGGTTGTACACTTCAAGGAACCACAACAGTAGCTTTGACAGTGGTTGATGCATTAGGGTATTTAGATGAAATTCCTGTTTGTGTTGGTTATGAAATTGATGGTATGCGAATCGATATTGATCAATTTCCAAATACAACTAAGCTTCATGAGGCTAAGCCTATATTAAAAAACTTTAAGGGGTGGAAATGCGATATTAGTAATATCAAAAGTTGGGATGAATTACCCCAAGAATGTAAGGATTATGTAAATGCTATTGAAGAAATGATAGGTTTTCCAATAGGTTATGTATCAAATGGTCCAGAAAGAGAAGCTTTGTTAAAAAGAGAACCACTTATATAATTAATTTAAATAAAGTACCTGGCTAAATTGATGCTAGGTATTTTTTATTGACAGAACATAGTTTAGATGCAAAAATATTATCAAGGAGGAAATATATTATGGATTATCATACTTCAGAAAGATTATTATCTTTTTTAGATAGTAGTTATAGCGTTTTTCATGCTATTGAAAATGTAAAGGATATATTATTGGCAAATGAGTATACACAGCTAAAAGAGGATGAATCTTGGTATATAAAGTTAGGTGGTAAATATTTTGTTGTAAGAAATGATTCTTCTTTAATAGCGTTTACTATTCCAGATAAAAATATAAATGGTTATAGGATAGTTGCTACACATAGCGATTTTCCAACTTTTAAAGTTAAGGAAAATCCTGAAAACAATGATGGAAAATATATTCGTATAAATGTGGAACCTTATGGAGGTGCAATTTATAATTCGTGGTTAGATCGAAGTTTATCTGTTGCAGGTAGAGTTTTAGTAAAAGAAGATGAAAAATACGTAACGAAGTTAGTGAATGTTGACAAGGACTTTCTTATAATACCAAATCTTGCCATTCACATGAATCGTAAAACCAATGACGGTCAGAAATTTGACCCTAAAAAGGATATGCTACCTATTTATGCTACATCAGGAGCAGAAGGGACTTTTATGACTCAAATAGCTCAGCAGGCTAAGGTTTATGAGAGTGATATTTTAGGTCACGATTTGTTTTTATACAACAGAGATAAGGGAAAAATATGCGGCGGAATGGATGAGTTTATTTGTTCGGGGCGTATTGACAATCTTCAGTGTACTTTTGCAGCACTTATGGGTTTTATCATGGGAGCTAAAAATGAACATGGCTCTATTTTATGTGTTTTTGATAATGAAGAGGTTGGAAGCTCTACTAAGCAGGGAGCTAATTCGATGTTTTTATCATATGTATTAGAGCGTATAGGATTATGCCTAAATCTTGATAGAGAAGAACAAATGATGAATCTTGCTAAAAGCTTTATGATATCTGCAGATAATGCTCATGGTTATCATCCATCACACCCTGAAGTTTGTGATGGGGCTAATAGTCCTATGATTAATCAAGGTGTTGTAATAAAGTACAATGCAAATCAAAAGTATTGTACTGATGGTGTTTCTGCGGCTATGTTTAAAGATATGTGTAAAGATGCAGATGTACCGTATCAAATCTATACAAATAGAGCAGATATGCCAGGAGGATCAACACTTGGTAGTATAGCCAATACAAAGGTATCGATTAATACTATTGATGTGGGATTACCACAACTTGCTATGCATTCATCTTATGAAACTGCAGGGATTAAGGATACAGAATATTTAATCAAAGTTATTAATAAGTTTTATAAATAGATAAACTACCAGCTTTTGAGCTGGTAGTTTTTTTATTTAAATTGTGATATTAATTGTGTTACATCTTCGCTAGTCATAAGACTGCTCATTAGACAACATCCACTAGCACCTGATTGCTTTAAAAGAGATACTTTATCGGGGGTAATACCTCCTATTGCAAAAACGGGTATGGGAACACTAGAGCATACTTCTTTTAAAAAATCTAGACCTCTAGGAGAAACTCCTTTTTTACAATCTGTTTTAAAAATATGGCCAGCAGTGATATAGTTACAACCTAAAGCGTAGGCTTTTTTCGCTTCAGATACTGAATGGCAAGAAGCACCTAAAGTGGTAAATCCTGATTTTTCTTCTTCGCTCATTTGAAGTAATAGATTAAAAGGCATATGCAAAGATTTACAATTAAGCTTTTTAGCTATATCTGGATAACTATGTAAAGTACAAGTTACTTTTTTTTCATTACAAATAGCAATTACCTTTTTTGCAAGCTCTAAATATTGTGCTTTTGATAGTTCTTTTTCTCTAAGAACTATAGAATAGGGTTTATTTGATGCAATTTCATTTATGCGATTGAAAAAATTATTTTTACATAGACTTGTATTAGTTATACAAATAATATTAAACATATAAATAGTCGTTTAGCACAGGCTGAAGTCCTTCCTGTGCAATATCCTTATACATTTTTTCAAAGCTTCTGTTATCATTTATTTCAAATTGCTCATCACCCTTATCACAATCAGTTTCTTTGCCAGTATATTTATCTTCATGGTCGCCTATACCAGTGGAGACACCAGCAGATACTTTAGTTGCTGCAATTTTTATAATACCATCTCTAAAAGAAGCACTTTCTCTTGAAGAAACGGTGATTCCTACAAACGGAAGGAAAATTCTATATGCACAAATAATTTGGCATAGTTGTTTTTCATGTACATCAAGTGGATTTATTTTATCATTGTTGATTATAGGTCGTAGCCTTGGACAAGATAAAGACATCTCTGCATGGGGATATTTCCTCTGTAAAAAATATACATGAAGAGCGCTTGCCAGTGCATCTTTTCTAAAATCAGAAAGACCAAGCAGCGCAGAAAAAGCAACTCCTCTCATACCGCCCATAAGAGCGCGTTCTTGAGCTTCAAATCTATAAGGCCAAACTCTTTTATGTCCAAATAAATGAAGTGTTTCATATTTATCACTATCATAGGTTTCTTGGAAAACAGTTACATAGTCAGCTCCACATTGATGGAGGTAGGCATATTCGTCTGTGTTTACTGGGTAAATTTCAAGGCCTACCATTTTAAAATATTTTCTAGCGAGTTTGCAAGCTTCGCCAATGTAGTTTATATCACTCATTGAGCGGCTTTCACCGGTTAAAATAAGTATTTCTTCCATGCCAGAATCAGCAATAACTTGCATTTCATGTTCAATTTGCTCCATAGTTAATTTCATGCGATCAATATTGTTATAACAGTTAAAACCGCAGTAAACGCAGTAGTTTTCACAGTAGTTTGCAATATATAAAGGAGTAAATAGATAAACTGTATTACCAAAATGTTTTCTAGTTTCTAAACGAGCCTTTTGTGCCATTTGTTCGATAAAAGGTTGTGCAGCTGGAGATAAAAGTGCCTTAAAGTCTTCAACTGAGCATGTATTATGTTCTAAAGCATGAATTACATCTTGTGCAGTATATTTATTGTAATCATAATCATTAACTTGACTCATAACTTTTTCCATGATATCAGATTCGATTTGTTCCATATCTGGTAAATATTCCATATGATTTTTTCTAAATGAAGGGTCTTGTTCTAGTTTGTGTTTTTTTGCTAAAGCAGATTCGCTTAGATGATCAGAATCAATTAAAAAATTGTTTTCCATAGTTTTCACTTCCTTTCATGTTTTAGTATTAGTCACGTAAAAAACCTGTTAATGGATCAGATGCACTAGCACCTCTCATGAGAACTCTTCCTAAACCTGATAAATAAGCTTTTCTTCCAGCTTCAATAGCTTGTTTAAATGCACAAGCCATTAAAGGTAAATCACCAGCTGTTGCAAGAGCAGTATTTGCCATGATAGCAGCTGCACCCATTTCCATAGCTTCACAAGCTTGCGATGGTTTACCAATACCAGCATCAACAATTATAGGAAGGTCAATTTCATCAATTAGAATTTGTATAAATTCTTTTGTAGCAAGACCTTTGTTTGAACCTATAGGTGATGCAAGTGGCATGATTGAGGCTGCTCCTGCATTTACTAAATCTCTAGCAACATTTAAGTCAGGATACATATATGGCATGACTATAAATCCTTCATTAGCTAAAACTTCAGTGGCTTTTATAGTTTCGTAATTATCTGGCAATAAGTATTTTGAATCTCTCATGATTTCAATTTTAATAAAATCACCACATCCAAGTTCTCTAGCAAGTCTAGCAATACGAATTGCTTCATCTGCATTTCGTGCACCAGAAGTATTAGGTAGTAAAGTAATTCCTTTAGGAATGTAGTCGAGAATATTTTCTTGTTCTTTTGTGTTGGCTCTTCGTACAGCAAGAGTAATTATTTGCGCACCAGCATCCTTGACTGCAGATTCGATTAAGTTTAAAGAGTATTTACCAGAACCTAAAATAAATCTTGAATCAAATTCATGACCACCAATTATTAATTTATCTTTATTTTCCATTTGATTACCTTCTTTCTATTGTTTATTAAAAATTATTTGCAATACTTTTTGAGCTTGATGAGCAGCACATATCATAACTCTAGGAGCGATAAGCCCTAGACCATTATTGATATCGCTTATTTGGTCACCACATAAGTAAAAATGTTCGTTAATTTTTTTTGTTTTTATCTCATTTGCATCGCCTATACCGGCCATACCTGAAGCTGCAATTAAGTACTTATTAGGAAATATTTCAAGTACTTTGTTAGTGAGCATTGCTTTAAATATAGCATCATCAAAGGCTTCGCAAATAATTTCGTCACTTTGTAATAGTTCTTTTATATTATTTTCATTTAATCTAATATTGTCACAGGTGATTTTTAAATAAGGGTTTATTTTTTTTAAGGTCTCTTTTAAAGCTTGAGTTTTATATTTACCTATTTGATTTATATAATATGATTGTCTGTGGATATTAGAAAGGTCTACCTTATCAAAATCTATTAGATGAATATTTCCTACACCAGCTCTAGCGAGTAAAGTAGCAATATTAGAGCCAAGTCCACCTAAGCCGCAGATGGCAACTTTAGAGTTTGAAATCTTATTATGAAAATCCAGACCATGACGCCTTATAAGTTCTTTATCTATATCTTCCTTAAGCATATCAGCCACCTCCAACAAAGTTTACAATTTCCAAGGTGTCTCCATTATTAAGTATAGTGGAGTCGTAGTCTTTTTTTGGAAGTATATTGCTATTTAATTCAATGGCAATATACTGTTGTTGGTAATTAGTAGTTTTTAGATATTCTGAGACACTCATACCAGCAACATCAAAATTTTCGCCGTTAATTTTTACCATAACATTTCCTCCATGATTATAATGAAAAAGGAAGCTGCCAACATAGCAACTTCCTAATACAATCATATTATGCACATTCAGACTTCCTACGTTGGCATTATCCAAATCAGGTTATAAGGTCGAAGGTAACACCTTCCTCTCAGCCTGTTATACAAGCTCCCTTGCTGTTAAATTTTATAATTACATTATACGCCTATTTTGTTTAAATGCAATAGTAAAGTAAGCAAGCTAAATTTTTTAGTGAATAATGTGTAATAAATTAATTCTTTTATGGATAAATAAGGGTAGATGTGATAGAATATCACGCAGTGAATAATAAAGTATAGAAAAAAGAGAGAAAGGCTGGTGAATTTATGCTTGGATATGTAGTCAGTTATAAGCCTGAAATGAAAGTGAAAGAAGCAGAACTGTACAAAGCATACTATTGTGGTATTTGTAAATCAATCGGTAAAAGATATGGACAATTGCCTAGAATGGTGTTAAGCTATGATGCTGCCTTTTTAGCGATTATCCTTGATTCTATATATGAAGAAAGTGAATATTTAAATAGGGAACGCTGTATAGCAAATCCATTTAAAAAGAAAGCTATAGCCTATAATGAAGCTATTGATTTTGCAGGAGATATAATGCTTATATTAGCATGGCATAAACTAAGAGATGATGCTGAAGATGAAGGTAAAAAGACAGCAGATATTGCATCAAAGCTTATGCATGGAAAGTATGAAAAGTTAGCTGCAGCAAGACCCGAGTTTTGTAATAGATTAGAAGAACATTTAAATGAGCTTAAAAATCTAGAGTCTGAAAAGTGTAGCAGCATTGATAAAGCATCAGAAGCTTTTGCAAAGATTATGGAAGATATATTCCAAGAAGGTGTAAGAGCTGTTGCAAAGGCACATGCTATGGATGCAGTATACGACGAACTTGCCTATGAAGATGATATAGATGAACCTATAACTAAAGATGGTGTAAAGACCAATATTCAAATTATGTCTAGAATAGGATACCATATAGGTAAATGGATTTATCTTATGGATGCGTATGATGATATTGATGACAATATAAAAAGTGGTGCGTATAATCCTTTGATATATAGATTTAATTATGTTGACGGGGAAGATGTTGAGGCATTTAAGGGAAGAATAAAAGATGATGTCGAAAGACTATTAGTTTTATATCTAGCCGAAATTGCTAAAGCAGTTGACTTAATGGATATTAAAAAAAATAAAGGTATTATAGAAAATGTTATTTATGTAGGACTTTTAAAGAGGACCGAGAAGTTGCTTAATGGAGGAGATAAGGAAGATGAATAATCCATATGAAGTATTAGGTATAAGAGAAAATGCTTCGGAAGCTGAGGTTAAAGAAGCATATAGACAGTTAGTAAAGAAATATCATCCAGATAAGTATCAAAATAATCCATTGGCTGACTTAGCAGAAGAAAAGCTAAGAGAAGTAAATGAAGCTTATGATTACATTATGAAAAATGGAAGAAACTTTAGTGGTTCATCTTATTCTAGTGGATCACAGAGAAGAGATCCTCAATTTGATGTTATAAGAAGAGAAATTGACGCAAATAATTTAGGTGCAGCAGAGGCTATGTTAGATAGAATTTCATATAAAAATGCCGAATGGATATTTCTATCTGGTATGATTTCATATAAAAAAGGTTGGTATGATGATGCGTTAAGTAAGATTCAACAAGCTACAAATATGGAACCAAATAACCAAGAATATAGAAGAGCATTAAATGCTATGGTTAATATGAACAGCGGATACAGAAATGCAGCAGCAGGTAGAGGTTATTCTTCAAGCGATGATATGTGTTGCCAAGCTCTGCAGTGTTATTGTTGTTTGGATTGGTGTATCGACTGTATATAATATCTGAAAGAAGGTAAGAAAATGAATAGCAGAACAAATAAAAAGACATATAGATTAGCACTTAGTGGAGTATGTCTTGCTTTTGCTGCGATTTGTGTGTCTTTGGCTAGTATTGTGCCAGGAGGAGAACTAACACTTTATGCTATAAGTGGGATTTTTACAGGCATAGTTATTTCGGAAATAGGGCTAAAGGGAGCTGTTATATTTTATATAGGCGCTTTGTTGTTGTCGTTTTTATTGTCACCTAATAAGTTTGGGGTGATTCCATATTTATTTTTCTTTGGCGTTTATGGATTTATTAAATATTTTGCTGAAAAGAAAAATGGTATTTTTACTCAGATGATAATAAAGATAGGTTCTTTTATATTGGTTTTTGCAATTGCATTTAACTTTTTTAGAGAAGTTTTTTTTAGTAATATAAATCTACCAGATATATCTATATGGATATTGGCTATAATGGGGATAGTTATGTTTCTGTTATACGATTATATATATACTTTAGCCATATTGATTTATAATAGGAGAGTTAAAAGAGTACGTGTTGAAATAAATTTGTCAGGTGAAGAAGATGGTAATGAGAAAAGATAGAGTGAATATGGTGCTAGACTTACTTGAAGAGGAGTATCCTGAGGCAGAATGTGCATTGCATCACAAAAATCCTTTTGAACTTTTAGTAGCTGTTGCTCTTTCAGCACAGACTACTGATGTTAGCGTAAATAAAGTAACTCCTGCACTATTTGAAAAATATCCTACTCCACAGACATTGGCATCTGCAGACGAAAAAGATGTAATACAGATAATAAAGACTATTGGTATGTATAAGACTAAATCTAAAAACATTATAAATATGTCTAAAATGCTAGTATCAGATTATGGTGGTAAGGTTCCAGAAAGCGATGAGGAACTAGTAAAGCTACCAGGTGTAGGCCGTAAAACAGCCAATGTAGTAATGTCTGTTGCTTTTGGTCATCAACGCATAGCAGTTGATACACATGTTTTTAGAGTATCTAATAGAATTGGTATTGTAGATGAACCAGATGTTCTTAAAACTGAACTTGCGTTAATGAAGAGGATTCCACAAAATAGATGGTCTAAAACCCATCATAGTTTAATTTTTCACGGAAGACAATGCTGTACAGCGAGAAATCCAAAGTGTGGAGAATGTGTGATAAAAGATTTATGTAAGAAAAATTTCAAATAATATGAGAGGTGAAAAATTATGGAAAATACTATGAATGTTAGTAAGAGAGTGGTATATACTGGTTTATTTTTGGCTTTAGGGCTAATACTGCCTCAGATGTTTCACTTTTTACCAGTAGCCAATGCAGGTAAGATTATGTTACCAATGCATATTCCGGTAATTTTAGCAGGTTATTTTTTAGGAAGTAAATCAGGAATGATAGTTGGTGTTTTATCACCTGTAATTTCTTCATTGCTATTTCAGATGCCGGTTGCATTAATGATGCCTATTATGGCAGTAGAATTATTAGTGTATGGTCTGGCAGCAGGAATATTTGGAAGAAAAATTAAAAATAATTATTTAAGCTTAATTTTGGTTATGATTTGTGGTCGTTTGGCAAGTGCAGGTATGTATGTATTAATGATTAATGTATTTGGAATCACTAAATTAAATTTAGGAATGTTTATTATGTCACTTTCAACAGGTGTTCCTGGTATAGTGCTTCAGTTAGCTGTGATTCCACCAATGATTATGCTTTTAAGAAAGGTTGAAAATGGAAGATAATGAGTAGTGTCGAATCGAATTTAATTGAAGTGCTGAAAAATGAAATTGAAAATAAAAATTTAGCTTGTATGGTTTTGCAAAATCAGGTTGGCTTTACTCATACAGACAGAGGTGTTAGTCCAATTGTTGAATTTTGGTCTAGAGACTATCTTAAAGATGCTATAGTAGTTGATAAGGTTATAGGTAAAGCTAGCGCTATTTTTATGGTGAAGGGTGGCGTGGCTTATGCTTATGGATTTGTTGTGAGTGAGCTTGCATGTAAAGTTTTTGAAGAGGCTGGCATAAAATATTGTGCAGAAAAAATTGTTCCGAATATTATAAATCGTACAGGTGATGGTATGTGTCCTATGGAAAGTGCTGTAGCTGATATTGAGGACATAGATAAAGGAATAAATATTATTTTGGAAAAGACATGTTAAATCATATAAGATGATTAGACAATTTATACAAAAATAAAAGCAGAGGAATGTTCCTCTGCTTTTATTTAGCTTTTTAACTGCCAACTAGTACCTCTATATTTTGGTACGAAACAAAATGTTCGTGCTAACCAATCGATAGTCATAGCAATCCATACGCCCATTACTCCAAGACCAGCATATTTTGCTAATACATAGCTGAAACCTATTCTGAATATCCACATAGATATAATTGATACCCACATGCAAAATCCTGCATTATTAGATGCTCGAAGAGTATTTGATAAGTTAAATGCAGGTGGCCAAATAATGATAGCACATATCCCATGATAAATTATAATTTGACTTGCTAGTTTACCGGTGGCTTCAGATAAGTTATAAATATCTATGATCCATGGTAAGGCTAAAAATATTATCACGTTTAGAATTATGATTCCGATATAAGAAATCTTAAGAAGTTTTCTTGTATAGTATCTAACTTGATCATAATCTCCGGCACCTACACATTGAGCTACTACTGCAGATGTAGCATAGCCTATAGATATACCTGCTAAAATTGAAAATAGACAAACGTTGTTAGCTACTGCATTAGCAGCTATGGATATTGTTCCAAAGGAAGCAACAAGACTTAGTACTAAGACTTTACCTAACTGAAACATACTATTTTCCATGCCGTAAGGTATGCCTATATATAATATCTTTTTGATTATATTAAATCTAGGTCTTATCTTTAGAATATGATTTACATGAAGAGTTTTATTTTTATTTGTCATAAGATAAACCATAAATATTCCTGCGATTATTCGTGATAAAGCTGTTGGAATTGCAGCACCCTTTATATCGAAGTTTAAGCCATAGATAAGAAAAGCGTTACCTACAATATTTATGCCATTCATTATTAGAGACATGACCATTGGTGTCTTAGAATCACCCATTCCACGATGGATAGCTGCTCCTACGTTGTACATAGCGATAAATGGTATAGAGATTGATACGATTACAAGGTATGTGTTGCAATTTTCCATTACATCTGCTTCAATATCTCCAAATATGAAGTTTAATATAAAGTTTTTAAATATGTATACTAATGCCATAATTATGGTTGAGGATACTACGCATATCATTAGAAGTTGTTCTGTTGCGTGACATCCTTCTTTTTTATCTTGTCTTCCAAGAGCTTGTCCAGCAACTATGGCACCACCAGTTGCGAGTGCTCCAAAGGTGTTGATTATAAGTACCATGACTGTGTCTACTAATGAAACTGCTGAAACTGCAGCTTCACCTACTGACGCTACCATGATAGAATCGGCTAGTCCGACAAAAATAGTTAAAAATTGCTCTAAAACTAGAGGAATTATTAGCTTCTGTAAATCCTTGTTTGAAAATAAGTAGTTGTTAGTGTTGATTTTTTCCATTAATATCCTTTCCATTTAAAGAGCCGCCTAAAAAAGGCAGCTCATAAAAATTCTATATTTGATGTACTATACTAGTTTTTGCCACAGCAGTGTTTGTATTTTTTACCACTTCCACATGGACATGGTTCGTTTCTACCGATTTTCTTTTCTTTTACTACTGTTCTTGAACGTCTATATGCGGTAACGATTTCCTTTTTCTTTTCATCGTCATAGATGTCATCCCATTCTTCAAGCGTATATAAGTAATCAGCATCTGCTTTTAGCATGTTGAAAAATAGCTTTTCGTAATCGATATCTAGACTGATGTCAGTATCAGCAGTGATTTCATCTAAGTTGATTTCGTTGTTTAAGCTTGTTGAGATACCATCAATAAATCCCATGAATATGATTTCTCTTACTTCGTATTTAGCTGCAAGTTCAGAAACTTTTCCTTCAAATTTTGTGATTTTGTTTGCTAGGATATCTTTGTAGATTTTAGTTTCAGCTCCGCTATATTCTTCCCAAAATTCTCTAAATGTAGTATCTGTCTGCCCCTGAAGTAGGTCTGTCCATTCTTTATATAATGCCATTGTTATAAATTCCTCCTAATATATTTAAATTATTTATGTTTAGCAACAAATTTAGCAACTGTTAAAACATCACCCATTACTGCGCTTCCTGTTGGAAGAGGACCTGCACCCTTACCATAGAACATTAATTCATCTACTGCATTTCCTTTAACAAATACAGCGTTGAACTCGTTAGAAACTGTAGCAAGTGGATGATCGTTTGGTAATTCAACAGGTTTAACTGAGAATTCAATATCGTCATCTTTTTTAATAGCTGAAGCGATTAATTTAATTTTGCAACCATTTGCTGTTGCTTTATCAATATCTTCTTTTGTAATTTTACTGATACCTTCTGTAGGGATATCATCTGGATGTACGTATTTATTAAATGCTAAAGCCATAAGAATTGATAGTTTATTTGCAGCATCAAAACCTTCAACATCTGCAGTAGGATCTGCTTCAGCAAATCCAAGTTCCTGAGCTTTTTTTAGAACCTCATCATAATTTAATCCAAATTCAGTCATTTGAGTTAGGATGTAATTAGTAGTACCATTTAAAATTCCAAGTATTTCTTCAAACTGGTTTGCCATTAAAACTGTTGTAAGTGGGTGTAAAATTGGAATACCACCAGCTACACATGCTTCTAGTTTTAGCATAACATGATTTACTTTTGCAGTTTCATTTAACTTTTTGTAATTTGCAGCTACAGCAGCTTTATTTGCAGTAACAACATGCTTGCCATTTTCCATAGCTTTTATCATGTACTCTGTCGCAGGTTCTATGCCACCTAATACTTCAACTACGATATCGATATCTGGGTTTGTTAGAATATCATCTGCGTTTGAAGTAAGTACGCCATCAGGAGTATTTACAGCACGTTTTTTATTGATATCGTTTACAAGAACCTTAGTGATCTGAATATCAACGCCTGAAGTTTCTTTTATATGCTCTTTATTCATTTCTAAAGTTTGGTAAGTACCTGTTCCTACATTACCAAAGCCTAATAATCCAACTCTTACTGTATTCATAATACATTCCTCCTAATTTTAAAATATACTATAAAATTATACATTAAAATTTAAGTTTTGTCTTTATTAAATGCAAAATTTCTATTATGATATTATTTAGGAGGTGTAAAAATGGCATTACATATTGTATTTGTGGAGCCTGAGATACCAGGTAACACAGGAAATATAGCTCGTACATGTGCAGCTACAAATACAAAGCTACATCTTGTTAAACCGCTTGGATTTAGCATAGATGATAAGGCTGTAAAAAGAGCAGGACTTGATTATTGGGAGTACGTTGATTTAGAAATTCATGAAAACTTAGAAGAATTTTTAGAAAAATACAAGGATAAACGAAAATTTTTAGCTACTACAAAAGGAGGAAAAATATATTCTGAAGTAAACTTTCAAGATGAAGATATGATACTTTTTGGTAGAGAAACAAAAGGTTTGCCAAAAGATTTTGTTGAAGCAAACCAAAATATGGCTATTCGTATACCTATGAGCGAAAATACTAGGCTAAGGTCATTAAATTTATCAAATTGTGGCAATATTTTATTATTTGAAGCGTTGCGTCAATTGGGTTATCCAGGGTTGAAATAATAATCATTTATAGTGTATAATGTATTTTGTAAAGGAGTGAATTATGAGGCTAGGATATGAATTGACAATAGAGCAACAACAGAAGCTAGTAATGACTCCGGAACTGTTGCAGGCCATACAGATACTACAATATAACAGCTATGAACTGGATGCGTTTGTAAATGAGCAATTGATAACTAATCCTGTTTTAGAACAGGATAAGTCTTTTGAAAAAAAAGAGACGCTAACAAGAGAAGAGGCGATTGGACAGTTTATAGGAGAATACGGCGGTTATACTAAAGGCTCTGGAACATATAAAAGTGATGAAGAAGAAAATAATTATGAAAATTATATAACTAGTGAGACAACCTTAAGTGATCATTTGTTGTATCAGTTACAATTTGTATGTAAAACTAAGGAACAGTCTGATATAGGCAAGTTCATCATTGAGTCGCTAGACGAAAATGGATATTTAACATTATCAAGTGATGCTATTGCTAAGACATTAGACGTAAGTAGTGAAAAAGTGATGGATGTACTTGATAAAATTCAGCAGTTTGATCCTCTTGGGATAGCTGCAATAGATTTAAGAGATTGCTTAAAAAGACAACTTGAGCTTACTGGCAGATTAGATGATGTAACTGAAGCAGTTTTGGATAATCATCTTGAAAATATAGCAAGTAATAAGTTAAATGATATAGCTAAAGCAGTGGGCATTAGCACTTCTAAGGCACAAGAAATTGCTGATTTAATTAAAGGTTTAGATCCAAAACCAGGATGTTGCTTTGGAAATAATACGAAAACAACTTATGTCGTGCCAGACATATTTGTAAATAAGAACAATGAAGGAGAGTATGAAGTAGAGATTAACGGATTTACTGCTCCAGGATTAGTTGTTAGTCCATACTATGAACATCTTATGCATGATAAAAATAGTGATGAAATTGTTAAAAACTATCTAACAGAAAAGATGGAATCGGCAGTTTGGCTTATAAAAAGTATACAACAACGTAAGCAGACTATAACAAATGTTGCTAAAAGCATAGTGAAGTTTCAAAGTGAATTTTTTGATAAAGGTGAGAAGTTTTTAAAACCTATGACTCTTAAACAGATTGCAGATGAGGTGGATATACATGAGTCTACAGTCAGTCGTGCGATAAATGGCAAATATTTACAGTGCCAAAGAGGTGTTTATGAACTTAAATTCTTTTTCTCTACAGGTGTGTATTCAAATGGTGGAGAAGAGGTTTCCTCAAATAGTATTAAGAAATATTTGAAGGAATTAATAGATTCTGAAAATCCTAAATCACCATTTAGTGATCAAAAGTTAGTTGAGATGTTAAAGGAAAAGGGATTTTCAATTTCAAGAAGAACAGTTGCCAAATATAGGGATGAGATGAATATAGCTTCATCATCCAAACGAAAGAGATATTAATTTATAATCGTATAATTTAATATATAAATTTTAATCAATTATTTATTCAATTTATGAATTTTTAAGGAGGACAATATGGCAGTTAAAGTTGGTATTAGTGGATTTGGTCGTATCAGTAGAGTAGTACTTCGTGCTGCATATGGCGATAAGGATATTGATATTTGTGGTATCAATGTACGTAACGCTGACAAGGACTATCTTGTTTACATGCTAAAGTATGACTCAACATTCGGTAGATTCCCAGGAGAATTAGGAGTTTACGAAGATGGTATTACTATTGATGGCAAAAAGATTCCTGTTTACAGTGAAGATCAGGCTATCAACATTCCATGGGCAGATTGCGGCGCTGAATATATTCTAGAAGGTACAGGTGCTTACACAACTACAGAAAAAGCTATGGATCATATTAAAGCTGGTGCTAAAAAAGTTCTTATTTCTGCACCTGCAAAGGATAAGGAAACTCCAACATTCGTAATGGGTGTTAACCATGAAGATTACAAAAAGGAATACAATGTAGTTTCAAATGCTTCATGCACAACAAACTGCTTGGCTCCTTTAGCTAAAGTTATTCAGGATAACTTTGGAATTAAAGAAGGTCTAATGTCAACAATCCATGCAGCTACATCTAAGCAGAAGGTTGTAGATGCTAGATCAATGAAAGATTGGAGAACAGGAAGATCAGTATTTGGAAATATTATTCCAACAACTACTGGAGCTGCAAAAGCAGTTGGTTTAGTTATTCCAGAACTACAGGGCAAGATGACAGGTATTTCATACAGAATTCCAACTGCAGACGTTTCACTAGTTGACTTAAACTTAGTATTAGAAAAAGAAACTTCTTACGAAGAAATCTGTGCTAAGGTTAAAGAAGCTTCAGAAACTTACCTAAAGGGTATCTTAGAATACGTAGATGATGAAGTTGTTTCAGGAGACTTCATTGGCGACTCAAATACATCAATATTTGATGCTAGACAGGGTATTGAACTAAATAGCAAGTTCTTTAAGCTTGTTTCTTACTATGATAATGAATACGGTTATTCAAGCAAATGTCTTGATATGATGAAACATATGCACGCTGTAGATAGCAAATAATTAAATAAGGTTGTTTACTATGCCGCAAAGTTTTATTTAACTGTGCGGCATAGTTTGCGTTAAATAAGAATAAATTTGAGAGGGTATTTTAATGAAGAAGACAGTTAAAGATATTGAAGTTAAGGGCAAAAAGGTAATCGTAAGATGTGACTTTAATGTTCCTATGAAGGATGGCAAAATCACTGATGATGTACGTATTAGAGCAGCTCTTCCTACAATAAACTATCTTATTGAAAACGATGCAAAGGTGATTATTATGTCTCATATGGGTAGACCTAAGGGTGAGCCTAATATGGAATTTACATTAGCACCTGTAGCACAGCGATTAAGCCAATTAATTGAAAAGGAAGTAACATTTATTTCATCTGAAACAGTTGTAGATGATAACGTGAAAGAAGCTGCAGCTAACCTTTCAGATGGACAGGTAATGTTACTTGAAAATACAAGATTTAGAAAAGAAGAAACTAAAAACGAAGCAGGTTTTTCAAAAGAACTAGCTGACTTAGCTGAAATTTTTGTTAACGATGCTTTTGGTACAGCTCATAGAGCACATTGCTCAACTGCAGGTATTGCAGATTACTTGCCAGCAGTTTCAGGTTTCTTAATCGAAAAAGAAGTTCAGTACCTAGGTAATGCTGTTGAAAGTCCAAAGAGACCTTTACTTGCAATCATGGGAGGAGCTAAAGTTAGTGATAAGATTCCTTTGATTGAAAACTTATTAAATAAAGTTGATGTACTTTTAGTTGGTGGAGGTATGGCATATACATTTTTCAAGGCTAAAGGCTATGAAATTGGAACTTCTCTATTAGATGAAGAAAGTATCGATCTTGCAGCTAAGCTAATGAAGGATGCTGAGGAAAAAGGTGTTAAGATGTTAATTCCTATAGACACAGTATGTGCATCAGAGTTCTCAAACGACGCGAAAAAAGTAGTGGTAGACTCTACAGCCATTCCTGCAGATATGATGGGCATGGATATCGGTCCTAAGACTGTTGCTTTATTTGCAGAAGAAGTTGCTAAGGCTAATACTATCGTGTGGAATGGCCCTATGGGGGTATTTGAAATGCCTAACTTCGAAGATGGAACTAAGGGCGTTGCAGAGGCTCTTGCTGCAAGTGATGCAATCACTATTATTGGTGGTGGAGATAGCGCAGCGGCAGTAGAACAGTTTAAACTAGGAGACAAGATGAGCCATATTTCTACAGGTGGCGGCGCATCTATGGAATATTTGGAAGGCAAAGTTTTACCAGGAATTGCTGTATTACAAGATAAATAGGAGAGAAAAATGAGAATACCATTTATTGCAGGTAACTGGAAGATGTTTAAGACTAAAAAGGAAGCAATTGCTTTTGCAGAAGAATTTAAGACTTTATACAAGGATACTGATATTAAAACTGCAATTTGTGCACCTTTTACAAATCTTGAAGCTCTAGTTGAAATATTTAAGGGAACTGGCATTGGTGTAGGAGCTCAGAATGTTCATTTTGCAGATGAAGGGGCTTTTACAGGAGAAATTTCTGTTGCAATGCTAGAAGAAATTGGCGTTGATTATTGCGTAGTTGGTCACAGCGAAAGAAGACAGTATTTTGCTGAAACTGATGAAACAGTAAATAAGAAGTTACACAAGTTATTTGAAACTTCAATTACACCTATTATGTGTGTGGGAGAAGTTTTAGAAGATAGAGATGCAGGAAAAGAATTTGATGTAGTTGAAGCTCAGATAAAAGGCGGCTTAGCTGATTTAACTAAGGAGCAGGTTGCTAAGATGGTTGTTGCTTATGAACCGGTTTGGGCTATTGGAACTGGCAGAACTGCTACACCACAGCAGGCTGATGAAATGTGCGGGTTTATTAGAAGTACTATTGAAAAACTATATGATGAAGACACTGCAGATCAGGTTGTTATTCAGTATGGCGGAAGCGTTAAGCCAGCGAATGCAACTGAAATCATGAATATGGCTGAAATTGACGGTGCTCTAGTAGGTGGCGCAAGCTTAAAGCCAAAAGATTTTATGGATATTATTGATTTTTAGGAGGAATAACATGTTTGAAATTATTGACGTACATGCAAGGGAAGTACTAGATTCAAGAGGCAATCCTACAGTAGAAGTGGAAATTACTTTAGATGACGGAACAGTTGGAAGAGCTATTGTACCATCAGGCGCATCAACAGGTGTACATGAAGCTGTTGAATTAAGAGATGGAGATAAGGCAAGATACTTAGGTAAAGGTACTCTTAAGGCTGTTGAAAATGTAAATACAATTATTGCAAATGAAATTATTGGTCTAAACCCAATGGATCAGGTTGGACTAGATATGCTTATGATCGACCTTGACGGCACACCTAACAAAGGTAAATTAGGAGCTAACGCTATTCTTGGTGTATCAATGGCAGCTGCTGATGCTTCAGCTAAGGCTTTAGGTCTTCCACTATTTAAATATCTAGGCGGAGTAAACGGCAAAGTTTTACCTACTCCTATGATGAACATCTTAAACGGTGGTTCACATGCTGATAACACAGTTGATATTCAGGAATTTATGATTATGCCTGTTGGAGCTGAAACATTTAGAGAAGCTCTAAGAATGGGTGCTGAAGTATTCCACAGCTTAAAATCAGTTCTTAAGGGTAAGGGATTAAATACTGCTGTTGGTGATGAAGGTGGTTTTGCTCCTAACTTAACCACTAACGAAGAAGCTATTGCAGTAATCATTGAAGCTATTGAAAAGGCTGGATACAAGCCAGGAGATGATGTTAAGATCGCTCTTGACGTAGCAGCAAGTGAATTCTTTGATGGAGAAGCTAATGACTATAAGCTAACTGGTGAAGGCGTTACAAGAACTGCCGAAGAAATGGTAGCTTACTACGAAATGCTTTGTGATAAGTATCCAATCATTTCTATTGAAGATGGTCTTGCAGAAGATGACTGGGATGGATGGAAGATCTTAACTGATAGACTAGGCAAAAAAGTTCAGCTTGTAGGTGATGATTTATTTGTTACTAACACTGAAAGATTAGCAGAAGGTATCGAAAAAGGTATTGGTAACTCTATCTTAATTAAAGTAAATCAGATAGGTACTTTAACAGAAACTTTTGATGCTATTGAAATGGCTAAGAAGGCTGGATATACAGCAGTAGTATCTCACAGATCTGGTGAAACTGAAGATGTTACAATTGCTGATATCGTAGTAGGTCTAAATGCTGGACAGATTAAGACTGGTTCTTTATCAAGAACAGATAGAATCGCTAAGTATAACCAGCTTCTAAGAATTGAAGAAATGCTAGCTGGCACAGCACAGTACGCAGGTATTGATGCATTTTATAATCTTAAATAATTATTATTAAATATAAAAAATATCCGCTTTCAATTTAGAAAGCGGAATTTTTTTACTTCTTTAAGAGTGAAATCATGAATTTGAATTTAGTTTGGGTGGTTTATAGCTATATCCATTATTTCATCAGACCATTTTTCTTGATTACTTGTACTACATTTTATTTGTTTTCCATTTGAGGTGGCTTCTAAATTGCCAAAGTAGTTTTCAAAATGCAAAAATGATTTATCTTTATCATTTTCAAAATGGAATACTATATGCCATAGATAATCGGAACTATCGTATTCGGATGTTTTAGTATTTGATGAAAAAACATTTGATAGCTCTGTCTTAAATTTAGTAGATTCAAATGAATTTATAATTTCCTTAAAGTGTTTATCATTTTTATCTATTGTAAAAGCTATGTCTTCTGTTAAGTTGCCTTTAAAATAAAATCCGGTAATTTTAGTACACTTTGATAAATCAATATCAGGATATTTATCTTTTATTGTCCATGAGCGTGTATATATACTTAGGGTGATTACAATAGCTAAAAACACTATAAATAATATAATAACGGATGGTTTTAATATAGTTTTTTTCATAAATATCAATTCCTTTATTTGCTTTAAGATTACAACATATTATTTGTCATCATCTTTTGTTAGCCTATATAGTATAGGTGTCATAAATCCGATGACTGCAAGAGGTATATCTATACCTACAGCAGATAAATGCATTTGTATATAAGATCCGAAAAGACAAAATCCTAATGATACAAGAAAATATTTTGTAAATGTACTCATAATTTACTCCTCCTTACTTTTATTATCATCTGTGTTTTCTTTTTCATCGTATGAAAAATTTGGTTTAGTGAAGTGTCCATTTGGACGTGCGCCCATTATATTTTTAGGTAAAATGTTTAATGTTGAGTTTCCAATGAGTTTGCCTATACTACCTAAAATGCTAACATTTTTATTTTTAGTTTTTAATATAATTGCTCTAATAGCTACAGATAATATTGCTATTAGGGATATTAAAGGAATTATTAACGGTAAAATAGTATTTAATAAGAAATCCATAATACACTCCAGCTTTTATTTTAATGGGAAATGACCTTTTACATGTTTTGTTTTTTTATCGAGAATCAGTAAAACATAAGCGTGTTGATGTTTATCATCTTCTTGTGACAATGTATTACCAATACGTATAATAATATCTCCACTATTAAATTGTTGTTTAGAATCAGTGTATTGTATATTCTCTTGCTTAACATAAGCAGGTGTGTTGATTGTGTATGTATTATAGTCTAAATAATCTTTGTAATGTAAGTTATTATTTTCAATGTACTGAAAACAGTTTAGAAGTATTTGTTTTTCTTCTTTTGGTATATCTTTAATCGCAGTATAAAAAGAATGATTGCTATTAGATTCTTTTATAATATTAGAAGAATAAAACATAACACATAATATACAAGAAAAGCTTATTATTATAATTAAGATTATTTCAAGTTTTAATTTTTTTATAAATGTCATATTTTTACCAACTTTCTTTGCATTGCGGAAGTTTTTACAATATATAGTAAACCAATATATTATTGTATCATTATTATATTTAGAAATTTAAATATATACAATAGGTTAAATTCTAAAGAATTCTAAAGATTTTGAATTATTTTTTATGTGTGATGGTAAACAAATTAAAACAGTGAATATCCCTTGATTATGTATTTTCTGTGTGATATACTTATGTAGTTAAATAAATAAGTAATTGGAGGAAAATGATGAAAATCTTAATGGTTATATTAGCAATCGCTTCAGTAATATTAATTGGAAGTATTTTAATGCAGTCAAGTAATAGTGATGGACTTTCTGGTTCAATTGGAGGCGGTGCAGAGCAGTTATTTGGCAAGAAGAAAAGTAGAGGTTATGAAGCAATACTAAGCAGAATTACAACAATTGCAGCAGTATTATTCATCGTTCTTTCCCTTGTTATTGTAACTCTTGAAGTAAGAGGCTAATAGTAAATATCAAAGGCGGATGGTATCATTTTACCATCCGCTGTTTTTATATGTAGTGAATTGAAAGGAAGCTTTTATGGCTAAGAAAAAAAGAAGAAATTATATTATAGGTAGATTGCAAACTCACAAAAAAGGGTTTGGATTTGTAGTGCCTGAGGAAGTAACTGATTTAAATCATATAAATATTGCAGATATATATATTGCAGCCGAAAGCCTTCATGGTGCTATGAATGGCGATAAGGTTGAAGTAGATTTAATACCTGAATATCTTTGGGGGAATTCTCCTGAAGGAATTATCGTAAATGTTTTAGATCGTAATTTTACAGAAGTTGTAGGAACTTTTGATAAAAGTAAAAAATTTGGATTTGTAATTCCAGATGATAGAAAACTTAGAGATGATATATTTATTCCTAAAAAGTATACTAGTGGTGCAAAAAATGGAGATAAGGTTGTAGCAGAAATAATTAAATATCCTGAAGGCAGACATAAAGCAGAAGGCAGGATTACAGAAATCATTGCCAAAAAGGGTGAATCGGGAGCAGATATTTTAGCACTAATACGCCAAAACAACCTGTTTAAGACATTCCCAAGTAGAGCTGCTGCAGAGGCGAAGGCTGTAAGCAAACAGGCCATTACAGCAGAAGAAATAGCAAAAAGACGCGATTTGAGAGACCTTTTTACTGTTACTATAGATGGTGCTGACAGTAAGGATTTTGACGATGCTGTGTCAGTTTCAAAGCTTGCAAATGGGCACTTTAAGCTGGGTGTGCATATTGCTGACGTTTGTCATTATGTTAAGGAAAATGGACCTTTAGATAAAGAAGCCTTAAAGAGAGGAAACAGTGTATATTTGATAAATCAGGTGGTGCCTATGCTTCCTGAGGAATTATCAAACGGCATATGTTCACTTAATCCTGGAGAGGATAGGTTAACTTTAACCTGCGAGATGCAGATTGATGAAACAGGCAAGGTTGTGGATCACGATATTTATGAAAGTGTGATACATTCTCATAAGAGGCTTGTTTATGATGATGTTTCAGATATTATTGAAAGTGGTAATATAACTGATGAAAATAAGTATTTGTTTGAAATGGCTGAGCTTGCAAATATTCTTAGAAAGAAGAAGGACCATAGGGGAAGTTTGGACTTTAACATAGATGAAGCTCATATTGTGCTAGATAAAAAGGGAGTCCCTATATATATTGGCGCTGCTGATAGACGAGTTGCAAATAGGATGATTGAGGAGTTTATGCTTCTTGCTAACGAAACAGTAGCGGAGCATTTTTTCTGGATGAACGTACCATTTGTATATAGAGTTCACGAAAAACCTTCCTTAGAAAAAATGGAGGAACTGAAGGCCTTTTTAGCAGGCTTAGGTGTTGCCTTAAATGGTAATTTGGCCGATATACATCCATCAAAATTAAGTAAGATTTTAGATGAAATAAAAGATAAATCTTATGAAGGTGTAGTAAATAGTTTAATGTTGCGATCCATGCAAAAGGCTACATATGAGACTGAGTGTAAAGGTCATTTTGGACTGGCACTTAAGTACTATTGTCACTTCACTTCACCTATTAGAAGATATCCTGATTTAATGATTCACAGAATTATTAAGAAAATTATAAATGGTAAGTTTGGTGATAGTGACGTTAAAAGATATCTAAAAAAAAGTGAAGAAGTATCAGAGCAGGCATCTAAAACTGAACGTGAAGCTATAGAGCTTGAACGTGAAGTTGAAAAGATGAAGATGGCCGAATATATGAGCAATCATGTAGGAGAAGAGTATGAGGGTATCATAAGTGGCGTAACTAATTTTGGTATTTATGTAGAACTGCCAAATTGTGTAGAAGGCATGATTAAACTTGAATTTATAAATGATGACTATTATGAGTTTGAGCCTACTAAGTATAGAGTTAGAGGTCAGAGAACAAATAAAATTTATGCCTTAGGTGATAAGATCAAAGTTAAGGTTCATAGTGTGTATATGCATGAGAGGGAAATTAATTTTGTATTGGCATAATATATAGCTAAAACTATATAAGTTAAGACTTAAAGAGACTTTTCTATAATGTTAAGTCTCTTTTTATTTTTTTGCTATTGACATTTGTGAAAATATAAAATATTATAATGATATCAAATTGATATCATTATATAGGAGGAAGTAAGATGAAGAAGGAAAGAATAGATGCTAGTAGAAGCATCGAAATAATTGAAAAAGAACTTAAGCCTATTTCAGGTATGGGTATGCTTATTGTTACTATTTTAGGATTGATTTTAAGCATATGCTCTATAGTTCTTGGAGTTATGATATTTATGTCGGTATTTGTGTTTATAGGCATAGCTGGAACAATAATTTTTCCAATCCTTATGGGAGGATTAAAAGTTGTCAATCCTAATGAAGCTTTAGTTTTAACTTTATTTGGTAAGTATTATGGAACTATTAAAAAAGATGGATTTTTCTTTGTAAATCCGTTTTCAACAGGATTTAATCCTACTGCACAGGGGATGATGGAACAGATAGAAGATATGACTCAAGGTACTAAGAAAAAAAGTTCAGGAGGTAATAAAAATAAGGGTAAAAAAGTTTCCACAAAAACTATGACTCTTAATAATCCACAGCAAAAGGTAAACGATGTTCAGGGTAATCCAGTTATTATCGGCTCAGTAGTTATTTGGAAAGTAGCAGATCCAACTAAAGCAGTATTTAATGTAGAAGATTACTTTGAATATCTTTCAATTCAGTGTGATTCGACTATTAGAAATACAGCAAGATTATATCCTTATGATACAGTGGAAAATGATGATGATGAAATGACTTTAAGAGGTTCAAGTTTAGAAATCGCTAAGAAGATGAAAGAGGAGCTTCAAGAAAAAGTTATGGATGCAGGACTTGAGATTTTAGAAGTTCGCATTACTCACTTATCTTATTCAGAAGAAATTGCAGCGGCTATGCTAAAAAGACAGCAGGCAGCAGCTACAATAGCAGCTAGAGAAAAAATAGTAGAAGGTGCCGTAGGTATGGTGAGAATGGCATTAGATCAACTAGAAGAGGATGAGCTTATAATTCTTGATGATGAGAGAAAAGCAGCTATGGTTTCAAACTTGCTTGTAGTTCTTTGTGGTGATAAAGAGCCACAACCTATTGTAAATAGTGGCACAATATATTAAAATACTTAGGTATATGAATTTGAATTTAAAAAGGAGGTGTGCTTTTAAGTGAGTGATACACCAGAAAAACGTGAAGAGCAGCTAAAGGCACGTCTTGAGCGGCTTGATGAGCTAGAAAAAGAAATAAAAAAGAAAGAAAAGGCTTTAAAAGATAAGGAAAAGCAAAAAAAACAAATGCTTCTAAGATTATCACCGTCACTATGGAATGAAATTGCTGCTTGGGCAGAAGAAGATTTTAGATCTATAAATGGTCAAGTAGAATTTTTACTTACAGAGTGTGTTAGACAAAGAAAAAAACAAAAATAAATATCTCTAAAAAAATAATCCTTCTTGATATTTTTAGAAGGATTATTTTTTTATTATTGGATTCTAATTCTTTTATTTGGATTCCAAAATGATGGTAAAAATACTATAAATACTGTTAGAAGTCCTAAACGACCTACTACCATAAGAAATGAAAGATAAATCTTTAGTATTGGATGGAATATGCTATAGTCCCCGCTCATTCCTATGCTACCAAAGCTAATGCCATCATTTGAAATAGCACCTAAGGCAGCAGAAAATGTAGTAGGTAAATCTAAATTTTGTAAACTTAAAATAACTGCACTAAATAATAAAGTGGCAAAATAAAGTATTGCAAATGTAGTAACAGAACTAACCATTTTAGCACTGATTTTACTATTTCCTATGCGAACAGCTTTTACAGCTCTAGGATGTATTCTTTTAGTAAAACCACGACTTATAAGTTTAGATACAATCAAAAGTCTAATTACTTTAAATGAGCCTGTAGTCGATGCAGAGCACCCACCTATAATCATAAGAGATATAAGTAGGAAACAACAAGGTGAAGGCCAAAGAGTATAATCTTCTAAGGCAAAACCAGAAGTTGTTGCAAAAGATGAAACCTGAAAGAAACTATCTCTGAGTGCTTCAATTAGACTACGATCTGTATTATTGGTCATATATAGTAATATAGTTATAATTACTGTAGACACAGCAATTATAATTAAAAATGCTCTTAATTCTATATTCTTTTTTATTTCAACAAAATTCTTTTTATAAAAATGAATATAAAGTACAAAGCTTATACTAGATAAAATACAGAATATAGAAACCCCCATTTCTATATAAAAACTATTGTAATATGAAATTCCTTGTGGGTGTAACAAAACACCAGAGGTACTACTAGTTGAAAGAGATAGTATAAAGGCATCAAATATGCCTATTTTACCAAACAAGAAATATACAAAAGCAGCTATTGTTAAAATCAAATAAATTATTATGGTGTATTTTACTATAGCCTTTGAACGAGGGGCTATTTTATTTTGAAATGAACCATGTGCTTCAGCAGTTGCTATTTGTTGATCACCTACGCCTAAAATCGGTAGGATAGATACTATAAATATCAATATACTTATGCCACCTAACCAATGTTCGATAGATTTCCATAAAATCAAGCTATTTCCCATGGCTGGCTCATAAAATACAGTAGCACTTGTAGTTGATAGTCCAGCAGATGATTCAAAAAATGCATCTGCGAAATTAGCGTTTGGTATGCTAATCCAATAAGGGAATGCACCAGCAATGGCACTAACAAAAATTACTAGAAAAATACCCATGTAACCATCTCTTATTTTTAAATTGGCTGTAGAGGGAGTGATAGTTTTTAATAAAACACTTCCTAAAACTAACATAATTCCAGCTGGTATGGCAAAAGCTTTTACCATATAATATTGTTTTTCATAAATTGCGCATAAAATTGATGGAACCATTGCTATTGCCATTATAAATATGGTCATAGCAAATAATCTTACCATCCTTCGTTTATTAATTTCCATAATTTCTCCTTAATGGAATGGATTCCAAAATCTCTTAGTAAATAGCATCAATAAAGTAAATAACTCTAGACGTCCTGCAATCATTATAAATGAAAGTACCAGTTTGGTAAAATCAGAAAAAATAGTGAAGTTTTCTGCAGGGCCGATAGCACAAAAGCCTGGACCAGTATTACCAAGACAAGTAAAAGAGGCACTTATACTAGTAACAAAGTCATATCCATCAAAAGATACTATGAAAGCTCCAAACATACCTAGTGCTAAGTATAAAAATAAAAAGTTTGCAATGTTTGATACTGTATCTCTTGTAAGCAATTGATTATTAACTTTTACTTGAACTACAGCACGAGGATGAAGCCTTATTGCTATTGATCTTTTTACAAGTTTTAGAAGTACTAAAACTCTTACAACTTTTATACCGCCGCCAGTTGAAGATGAACAACCACCACAATATAATAGTAAGAATAGTATCAATTGGCAAAAAGTTGGCCAAAGTGTATAATCTGCTGTAGCAAACCCAGTTGTAGTAATAATCGAAATATCTTGGAATGAAGCATATCTTAAGGATTCTCCAAGAGAATAGTTGTTTGTAAAATAAAGAACTAAAGTTATAAGTAGGGTACTCACGCCTATTATGTAGACATAAAACTTCCATTCGCCATCTTTATAAAATGATTTGAAACCATTTTTATAAAATACGAAGAATAAGTTAAAGTTCATACCTGCAAGGAACATAAATATCATTATAACTATTTCAACGTAAATGCTATCAAAATGAGCTATACTGGCATTATAGTTTGAAAATCCTCCTGTTCCTAAGGAAGAAAATGAATGGCAAAGTGCATCAAACAAGTCAAGTCCACCAAACATAAGTAGTACAGTTTCTACTAGAGTCATAACTAAGTAAAGTATGTACAAATATCTAGCAGTGTCTGATAGTTTAGGTACTATTTTAGACAATGTAGGACCTGGAACTTCTGCAGCGGCAATTTGCTGCCCTTCGACTCCTATGGCTGGAAGTAAAGCTATTGTAAAGACTAAAATACCCATTCCACCTAACCAGTGAGTAAAAGAACGCCAAAATAGCATTGCCTTAGGCAATGCTTCAATATCGGTTAAAATTGTTGAGCCAGTAGTGCTAAATCCAGAGCATGTTTCGAAAAAGGCATCGATAAAATTAGGTATATTTCCTGAGATAAAAAAAGGCAAACAGCCTACAAGTCCGCATAAAATCCAAGAAATAGATACTATAAAACAGCCATCTCTCATTTTTAAGCTTCTCTTATTTGAGTCCATAGTTTTTATCAAAACAGTTCCTATAACTATGGCGGGTATTAATACTTTGGTAAAAGCTTTTACGCTTTCATATTCTCGATAAAAAATCCCTACACCTACAGGAAGTAGCATAGCTAGTCCTAAAACACATAGGATTGCACCAAATATTTTAGTGGAGATTCTATAATTAATATCCATGTCTATATGTACCCTCTCTAATGACGTGTATATACTGCCATTTCTGGCATAGCAGTAAGAAGTGAAAAGATTAAAACTCGGTCGCCTTCGTTTATAACTGTATCACCATTAGGTATAATAACTTCTGAACCTCTATGAATTGCACCAATAATAACCCCCTTAGGTAAATCTATATTTTTAAGTGGTTTATTAGCAATTTTCATATTGTGGCTTGCGATAAGCTCAGTGATTTCAGCTTGACCTTGTACAAGTTGATTTGAAATAATCTTTTTCTTTCCTTGAATCATTTTAGCGATATTACTTGTTACAATATCGAGAGGATTTAGAGCCATATCTACACCTAGATTTGAAACTAATTCCGTATAAATGCCACGACTAACTTTTGCAATAACATCTGCAATCTTATATTCTTTGGCCATAAGAGCTAATAAAAGATTATCTTCATCATAGCCTGTTGCAGTTACAAAACCATCCATGTCTTGTATATTTTCTTCTTCAAGTAGTTGTCTGTCTGTGCCATCACCATGTAAAATCATAACGTTTTCAAGCTTTTCAGCAAGATAATGGCATCTTGCAAGGTCACGTTCAATAATTTTTACAGCTACACCAAAGTTAGATAGACGTTTTGCAAGATACAGGCCTGTTTTACCACCACCTATAATCATAACTTTTTGTAGATTTGTATATGTACCTATTTCGTGAACTTTACTATTAAGTTTAGTAATAGGCTCATTTGCTCCGATTACGTAAAGAGAATCATGTTCCATTATTATATCATCACCGTGTGGAATGATAACTTTACCGTTTCTTGATATGGCAACTACAAGCATACCAGGTAGCACGTTATTTATATCATGGAGAGATAATCCCATTAATTGAGGTAGATTTTTAGCGTGGAATTCTATTAAAGAAATTTTGCCTGATGAAAAAATACCATTACTTAGTGTATATTTTTCAACTAAGAATTTATATATCTCGTTAGAAATGGCCATATCTGGATTAATAAGGTGGTCTATATGCATAGTATCTCTTATAAAATCAAACTGACCCATATGTTCTGGATCTCTAACTCTTGCAAGAACACATTTACATCCAAGTTTTTTTGCAAATGCTGCAATAGTTATATTTAGCTCATCGTTAGACGTTGTAGCTATTAGATAATCATACGTTGAAATGTGAATTTCTTTTAAAACAGAAACTTCTTTACCATCGGCAGCTACAGTCATAATATCCATTTGAAGAGCTAGCTTCTGAAGATTTTGTTCATTTTTATCAATAACTGTTACTGAATGGTTACCACTTAAAAGAGCATAAGCTAATTTTTTTCCTAATTTGCCTGCTCCAACAATTGCTATATTCATTATATTACCTTTCTATAAACAATATAAAATAATGTCATTCATAGTTAATTTTAACACTATTGCATTAAATTTCAATATATATTTCATAAATGCATATAAGAATGAGAGAATTTATAAATTTACAATTTATTTGCATTGAAATGTTACTTTTGGGTATAATGAATATGGAAAAGAAGGAGGAAGAAAAAATATGATTATAAAAAGATTTGTAGGCGGAAGCCTTGCTGAAAATGGATATGTAATTCACAAAGCTGGTAGCAAGGATTGTTACCTTATAGATACAGGATATAATGCAAATGAATATATAAATTATGTTAAAGAAAACAAACTAAATCCGTTAGGGATTATATTTACTCATCATCATTATGACCATATCACTGCTGGCCCTAAAATCGCCAAAGAGTTTGATATTAGAATGAATATAAATGTAAGAGATTTTGACAAGGCATGTGAGACTCTAAAGGATGATTCTAATCTTTTAGATATATTTGAAGATATGCACGTGTTTAGATTAGTAGATGAAGACTTGTTATGTATAAACACACCAGGACATACAAAGGGTGGAGTGTGTATTTTAGCTAAAAATAGTAAGGTTGTTTTTACTGGTGATACTGTATTTAGTAATGAAATAGGTTTAACTAGTTTAGATGACGGAAGTCCTGAGGAAATGGCGAAAAGCTGTGCAAATGTTGTTGATAAGTGGCCTAAAGATTTAATTATTTATCCTGGACATGGTGAGAGTGCACCTATGAGCTTTGTTAAAGAGTTTAATGAAGAATATAAGGAAGCATTAGCGATGGTGAAATAAATGAAGATAAAATTAATAGGCTTAGACTTAGATAAAACAACATTGAATAATAAAGGACATATTTCTAAGAGAACGAAAGAAGCTTTAGAGGCAGCTGCAAAAATGGGTGTTCATGTTATCATAGCTACTGGAAGAAGTTTTTATAGCATGCCTAAAGATGTTTATGATATTAAAGGATTAGAGTATACAGTAAATTCTAATGGTGCAGAGGTAAGAATTCTTGCAACTGGAAAGCTTATATATAGTAACTGTATAGATAGTAAAGCTGTTTTAAGTGTTTGTGACTATCTAAAAGAAAAAGGCAATATGATAGAGGTGTTTACAGATGGTCAAGCGTATATTCAAAAAAGTGAATTTGAAGCTATAAGAGATGGTATTAAACCTTTTAGAGCAAAAGAATATGTTTTGACTACTAGAAAACCAGTAGATGATATTTATAATTTTATTTTGATGAATAATGATAAAATAGAAAATATAAATATTTTCTTTGAAAATAATAAAGATAAAAAGGATACTTATAATGATTTAATAAAACTTAAAAATGTTACGATTACATCTTCTATGCCAGATAATCTCGAAATTGGAGGCGGAAATACAAGTAAGGCCTCTGCATTGCAGCATTTAGCTGATTTTTTAGATGTTCAAAAAGATGCGATAATGTGCTGTGGAGATAGTCCTAATGATAAGGCTATGCTTATGTTAGCTGGTACAGCTGTTGCAGTAGCAAATGCAGCTGATGAAATAAAGGATGTGGCAAACTATTTTACTGATAGTAATGACGAAGATGGAGTTGCAAAGGCTATTGAAGATTTAGTTTTGAAAAATTAAAAGATTTTACATAAAATAATTCCCAAAAGTGGGGATTATTTTTTTTACAATTGACTATAAATGGAAAATAATATAAAATAATGTAAAAATATGGAAAAGGAGGGCGACATTATGAACACAAAGGAACTTGGAAGATTTGGCGAAAAGATGGCAGCTGAGTACTTAAAATTGAATGGTTATGAAATAGTTGCACAAAACTTTAGTTGTCGAATTGGAGAAATAGATATAATTGCTAAGAAAAATAATAGAATTGTATTTTTTGAGGTTAAATTTAGGACTACTGATCAATTTGGATTGCCTAGAGAAGCTATAGATAAAAATAAAATAGAACATATTAGAAAGGCTGCAGCTGTATATATGATGTGGGAAAAAGTAACTAATTACGATGTTGGCTTTGATGTTATAGAAGTTTACTGTAACCACATTGAAAATGCTTTTTAAGGGAGGGACATATGATATTTAAAACATATACTAGCACTTTAAATGGTATAGATGCTGAAACTATATTAGTTGAAGCTGATTTAAGTAGAGGAATTCCTACTTTTAACATAGTAGGATTAACAGATACTATAATAAAGGAATCAAATCAAAGAATAAGAGCAGCACTTGTAAATAGCGGATATAAACTACCACAGTGTAGGATTACTGTAAATCTATCTCCAGCAGATAAGAGAAAATGTGGTAGTCACTATGATTTACCTATGGCTATGGCAATACTAGGAGCATCAAATCAAGGAGTTAGTTTTAACTGGAAAAAATATGCTTTTTTTGGTGAACTTACTTTAGAAGGTAATATAAATGGTGTAGTTGGATTACTACCACTTATAATTGCAGCTGAAGAACATGGAATAGAAAACATAATCATACCAAAAGAAAATGAATTTGAGGGAGCCTTATTAAAGAAGAGTAATGTTTATTCGGTTAAATCTTTAAGTGATGTTATATCTATATTGGCGGGAGTAAATCATGATAAATGTAAAACTATAGAATCAGTAACAGATAATGAAGAAATTGATTTTTCTCAAGTTTATGGACAAGAGGTTGTTAAAAGAATTATGGTTATTGCAGCAGCTGGTGGGCACAATCTTATGATGATAGGACCCCCGGGGACTGGCAAAACTATGATGGCTAAAAGATTTAAGAGTATTTTGCCACCATTAGATTATGAGGAGCAAATACAACTTACTAAGATTTATAGTGTAGCAGGCCTACTAAATAAGAATTCAAGATTTATTAATATAAGACCATTTAGAAATCCTTATAACAATACTACTTCTGCAGGAATGTTTGGCGGCGGATTTATACCAAAACCAGGTGAAGTTTCGCTAGCCCATAGAGGAGTGTTATTTTTAGATGAATTTACTACATTTGATATGAAAATATTAGAAGGGTTAAGACAGCTTTTAGATGATGGATATATAAATGTTATCAGGAAGAGAGAAAGTGTGATTTTTCCGGCTGACTTTATACTACTTTTAGCTACTAACCCTTGCAAGTGCGGCTATTTCGGAGATGAAAATCATGAGTGTATATGTACGCCTGCTCAAATTAATTCTTTTAATGAAAAGTTTAAAACACCTCTTATTGATAGGATAGATTTATTTGCTCAGATGAATCCTATAAATTATAAGTTGATAGATAAAAGTGAAGGTGTTATTGATACTAAACAGATGAAACTACAGGTTATAAATGCTAGAAAAATACAAAAGAAGCGTTTTGAAAACAGAAAAATTAATTTAAATAGTCAAATGGAATCTAAAGATTATAAAATATATTGTAGATTAGGTGATGCTGAGAGAACACTTCTTGAAAATGCATATAAGACATTGAATTTATCTATGAGAGGTTATAGAAAAGTAATCAAAGTGAGCAGAACTATTGCAGATCTTGACAATTCAAAAGATATAAAAGTTACTCATATTGCAGAAGCTTTGCAGTATAGAAACATGAGAGGTTAAATTATGGAAAAAATAGGAATATACACGATTATAACGCCTGAAGATGAGATATTCCCTAAAGAATTATTGAAACTTAAGGATGTTCCACAAAAACTTTATTGTCTTGGGAATCTTGAATTTTTAAATAAAAGAAAGGTTGCTGTTGTAGGTTCAAGAAAAATAAGTTCTTATGGAAAATGGGCTTCTTTAATGGTCGGTGAAAAAATAAGTAGATGTGGTATTACAGTAGTAAGTGGTATGGCACGAGGGATTGATACTTATGCTCATGAAGGAGCTTTAAAGGATTGTGGTAAGACTATAGCTGTTTTAGGATGTGGTATAGATAGGTGTTATCCCGCTGAAAATTGGAAGATTAAAGATAGGATTGCAAGGGAAGGACTTGTTATTTCAGAATATCCTCCAGGTATGTCTCCTTCTAGGTGGTCTTTTCCCAAGCGAAATAGGATTATTGCTGCTTTGTCCGAAATGGTAGTTGTAGCAGAAGCAGGTTTAAATAGTGGAGCATTAATAACTGCTGAACTAGCTATGGACTTAGGTAAGGAAGTTATGGCCATTCCTGGAAATATTAACAATATTCATAATATGGGTTCTAACAGATTGATAGCAGATGGAGCTATTCCTATAGTTGTAATTGATGATGTTTTACAAAACTTAGGAGTTTGTGATGAAAAATTTTTAGAGGAAATAAATTTAAGCTATGAAGAAAAAGAAATATTAAATATAATAAGAGATAGAGGAGAATTGTCTGTTGAAAAAATATGTGAGGCTTTAAATAAAAAGCCTTCATATATTAACGGAATTATTACAATTTTAGAAATGAAAGGTGTAGTATATACTTCACTTGGAAAAGTTTTTGTTGCAAAATAACAATAAAGAGAATATAATTCTATGCTAGTAAGTAAAACCGTGAAAAGGGAGAAATTTAATGGCTACTACAAAGAAGAAGCAAACAAGAAAAAAGAATTTGGTAATAGTGGAATCTCCATCTAAGGCTAAGACAATTGGCAAGTTTTTAGGTAGTAGCTACAAGGTCGTAGCATCAGTTGGCCATGTTAGAGACCTACCTAAAAGCAAGATGGGGATAGATATAGAAGATGATTTTGAGCCTAAATATATTAATATAAGAGGCAAGGGAGATATTATCAAGGAATTGAAAAAAGAAGCTAAAAATGCCAAGCGTGTATATCTAGCTACCGACCCTGATAGAGAAGGAGAAGCTATATCTTGGCATTTGGCTTATTTGCTTGGAATAGATCCTAATGAACCTTGCCGTATAGTTTTTAATGAAATTACTAAAAATGCAGTTAAAAATGCAGTTAATCATCCAAGAACTATTGATATGGGATTAGTAGATGCACAGCAAGCTCGTAGAGTTTTAGATAGAATTGTGGGTTATTCTATAAGTCCGCTTTTATGGCGTAAGGTTAGGAGAGGACTTAGTGCGGGCAGAGTACAATCAGCGGCTCTTAAAATCATATGTGATAGAGAAAAGGAAATAGAAAAATTTATACCTGAAGAGTATTGGAACATAACTTCAGGATTTTTAGGTGAGAAAAAATTTGAAGCTAAATTAAACCTATATAAAGGTAAAAAAATAAAAATTAGTAATAAGCAAGAAAATGATAAAATAATTGAAGAACTTTCTGATAATGATTTTGTAGTGTCTAAAATAGATGAGAAGGAGCGTCAGAAAAAGCCTGCTGCCCCATATACGACAAGTAGTTTGCAGCAAGATAGTGCTAATAAAATCAACTTCAATACTCGTAAGACTATGCAGATAGCTCAACAACTATATGAAGGTGTTGATATTAAAAATGTTGGAATTGTTGGTCTTGTATCATATATTAGAACAGACTCAATTCGTATTTCAGATGAAGCGAGAATGGCAGCTAAGGATTTTATTATTGAGCGATACGGGTTAGATTATTATGGCGGTAAAGTTTATGCAAATAAGCGTAAAGAAGCTCAAGATGCTCATGAAGCTATTAGACCGACAAATGTAAATCTAATACCAGATGATATAAAGGAATCTTTGACAGCTGATCAGTATAAGTTATATAAATTGATATGGAATAGATTTGTAGCAAGTCAGATGTCAAACTCTAAGTATATGGGAGTTGCTGCAGATATTACAAATGGAGACTATACTTTTAGAGCTAATGGATCTAAACTATTATTTGATGGTTACTTAAGAGTATATAAACAAGATGCAGATGAGGATAAATTATTGCCACATCTAGTTGTAGGAAAAGTGCTTGATGCAGAATATATTAATGGTGAACAGTGTTTTACACAGCCACCGGCTAGATTTACTGAAGCCTCATTGGTTAAAACTTTAGAGGAACTAAATATAGGCAGACCAAGTACATATGCGCCAATTGTAGCAACCTTAGTAGATAGAAGATATATAAAAAAAGTAAGTAAGAGCTTAAATCCTACAGAACTTGGTTTTACAGTTATAAATATGCTGTCTGAATATTTTGAGGAAATTGTAGATACTAACTTTACTGCTGACATGGAAAATAAGTTGGATGAGGTTGGTGTTACAATTATGGATTGGAAGCAGATATTAAGAGATTTTTATGGATCATTTGAGCAAGAATTAAAAATAGCTGATGAAAATATAGAAAAAATTGAAGAAAAAGAAGAAATTACAGATATAAAATGTGAGCTATGTGGTAAATATATGGTGAAAAAGCATGGAAAATTTGGAGAATTTTTAGCTTGCAGTGGTTATCCGGAATGTAAAAACACTAAGCCTATAGTAAAGCCGATAGGAGTTTTATGTCCAAAGTGTGGCAAGGAGCTTCTTGAAAAAAGAAGCAGAAAAGGAAAGATTTTTTATGGATGCAGTGGTTATCCAGAATGTGATCAATCTTATTGGGATAAACCAATTAACAAAAAATGCCCGAAATGTGGTGAGCTATTAACTGAGAAAAAAACTAAGAAATTTGAAGGATTAGTTTGTTTAAATAAAGAATGTGATTATAAAGAGAAAGTGGAGGTAAAGTAAATGGTAGAATTTCATGCAACTACAATTTGTGCAGTTAGAAGAGGTCCAGATGATGTTTGCATTGGTGGCGATGGTCAGGTTACAATGGGCGAAACTGCAATTATGAAAAATGGTGCAAAAAAAGTTAGAAAAATTTATAGAGATCAGGTATTAACAGGGTTTGCAGGATCTGTAGCCGATGCCTTTTCTTTAACTGAAAAATTTGAAAAAAAACTTGAAGAACATGGCGGAAATCTAAAGAGGGCGGCAGTTGCTTTAGCACAGCTTTGGAGATCTGATAAAGGTATGAGAGGCTTAGAAGCGTTGATGATTGCTGCAGATAGAGATTGCATTTTAATCATTTCAGGTAATGGCGAAGTTATTGTGCCAGATCAGGATTTTATAGCTATCGGTTCAGGTGGTAATTATGCTTATTCAGCTGCAAACGCTTTATTTAATCATACTGATATGGGTGCAGAAGAAGTAGTTAAAGAATCACTAAAAATTGCATCTTCAATTTGTGTATATACAAATGATCATATTTCAGTAGAAAAACTATAGGAGGCAATAAAATGGCAAATAAATTATACAACATGACACCAAGAGAAATTGTCGATGTATTGGATAGATACATTATTGGTCAAAATGAAGCTAAAAAATCAGTTGCAGTAGCATTAAGAAATAGATATAGAAGAAGTTTATTATCAGAAGAGTTACAGGAAGAAATTACACCTAAAAACATTTTAATGATGGGTCCAACTGGTGTAGGTAAAACTGAAATTGCAAGAAGACTTGCGAAATTGATGGATGCTCCATTTGTAAAAGTCGAAGCTACAAAGTTTACTGAGGTTGGATATGTTGGACGTGATGTTGATTCTATGGTAAGAGATTTAGTTGAAGCGTCTATTAGAATTACAAAGCAGTCAAGACTAGAAGAAAAGTATGCAGTTGCAGAGAAGTTAGCAGAAGATAGAATTGTAGAAGCTTTAGTACCAGATAAAAATGCTAAAAAAGAAAAGGGTTCAGCTAATAATCCGTTTGACTTTATTTTAAGTGGTGGTGGATATATTAGCCAAAAACAGCAATATGAGGAAAGTCAAGCACAAAAACAACAGGAAGAAGCTGATGTGGCAGGTTCTGATATTAACCTTGCAAGAGAACAAGTAAGAAGACAGTTAAGAGAAGGTCAATTAGAAGAAGAATATATTGAAATTAGTGTAACTAGTGCACCTAAAGGTAATGAACTTGATATGGGCAATGAAGGTATGAGTATTGCGATTGGAAATATTTTTGGTGATATGATGCCTAAAAAAACTAAAAATAAGAGAGTTAAAGTTAAAGAAGCACGTAAGATTTTAAGGGAAGAAGAAGCTCAAAACTTAATTGATATGGATCAGGTAGTTGAAGACGCTCTTAGAAATGCTGAACAAAATGGTATTATTTTTATTGACGAAATTGACAAGATCGCTTCAGGAGAAGGATATAGATCAGGTGGAGACGTTTCAAGAGAAGGTGTTCAAAGAGATATTTTACCTATCGTAGAAGGCAGTGTAGTTAATACAAAACATGGTCCAGTAAAAACAGATCATATTTTATTTATTGGTGCTGGTGCGTTTCACACTTCGAAGCCAACAGATTTAATTCCAGAACTTCAGGGTAGATTTCCAATTAGAGTTGAGTTAGAAAATCTTTCAGAAGATGATTTCTTAAAGATTTTAACTGTTCCAGAAAATGCTATTATAAAGCAGCAAAAAGCGTTATTAGAAACTGAAGGCGTAGAAATAGAATTTAGCGACGATGCAATTGCTCAAATAGCGAAGATGGCATTTCTTATGAATGAGCAAACAGAAAATATTGGCGCTAGAAGATTACATACTATTTTAGAAAAGTTATTAGAAGATATTTCTTTTAATATCCCAGATATGGATGTTGATAAGTTTGTAATTGATAAAGATTATGTAAGTGATAAGTTCAATGAGAAGATTCATTCAGAAGATTTGGATAAATACATTCTATAAAATACTGCAAGAAGATAGAATTTTCTAAAAAATTAGAAAAGTTTTGTAAAATATATTGAAAGATATCATAACTTTATAGTAAAATACTGACAAATACATATTTGTCAGTATTTATTTTTTGAAAAGGAGATAAGAGTATGGAAAAAGGCATTTTATCTAAAGTTAGGAAATTAAATTGGGTGCTTCAAGAGGCTCCAAAGGGAGTTTTCTCTTTTAATGAATTATGTGAAATTTTAGGTGAATTAACAGATACTAATGTGTATCTATCAAATATGAATGGTAAAATATTAGGATGTCATTTGATTATAAAAGAAGATAGTAACTTGCTTATGGATGAAAATAAGGGAGTTGAATTTTTCCCAAAGGAATATAATGAGGAAATATTAAAGATAACTGAGACTAGAGCTAATTTTTCTGGTGATGAGGTTTTAAAGTTCTTTAAAAATGAAGAAGAAACAAAGGATAAAATACATATGCTTATTCCTGTAATGGGTGGTGGAGAAAGATGTGGAACTCTCTTAATGACTAGATATGATTTACTATTTAGTGATGAGGATATTGCTTTGGCAGAAATTGGTGCTACTACTGTAGGTATTGAAATACAGAGAAAGAAATCTCTTGAAAAAGAAGAAAGTATAAGAAACGAAGAAGTTGTTAAGATGGCTATAGGTACTCTTTCATATTCTGAAAATGAAGCTGTTAAGAAAATATTTGAAGAACTTAATGGTTTAGAAGGTATTTTGGTGGCTAGTCGAATTGCTGATAAATCAAGCATAACAAGATCAGTTATAGTAAATGCATTAAGAAAGCTAGAGAGTGCTGGAGTGATTGAGTCTAAATCTCTTGGTATGAAGGGAACTCATATTAAAGTACTAAATGATAAGCTTATTGATGTGTTAAATGAAGTTGAAAATTAATAAATATAGAAAACACCTTGACTATTTAGTCAAGGTGTTTTAATGTTTTGGTATGGTTAAATTTAATGAAAATAATGAGATTATAAGAGAAGATGAGTTTAAAGCAATACTTGTCGGTGCATATAAAAAAGAAAAGATAGATTATTCTATGGAGGAACTTGCTGGCCTTGCAGAAGCAGCAGGTGGTGAAGTTCTCGGTGTTATGGTACAAAAAATAGAAAAAGTTAATACAGGAACTTATATAGGAAAGGGTAAAGTTCTTGAACTTTCAGAAATGTGCCAAATGCTTGAGGCTGATACAGTGATTTTCAATGATGAATTATCTGGTATGCAAATAAGGAACTTAGAGGAAGTGACAGGTGTTAGAGTTATAGACAGAACTATTTTGGTTTTAGATATTTTTGCATCTAGAGCAACTTCAAAGGAAGGAAAGTTGCAGGTAGAACTTGCGCAACTGCAATACCGTATGCCTAGACTTTTGGGTTTTGGTAAATCACTATCTAGATTAGGTGGAGGCATAGGAACTAGAGGTCCAGGAGAAAAGAAGTTAGAAACAGATAGAAGGCATATTTCTAAAAGAATGGATGACATTAGAGAAGAATTAAAACAGCTTAATGCTACAAGAATTATTCAGCGATCTAAGAGGGAAAAAAGTGAAATTCCTGTAGTAGCTTTAGTTGGATATACAAATGCTGGTAAATCTGCCCTTATGAATAGGATTTTGTCAGATATAGAGAAAGAAGAAAAGAGTGTAGGATCAAAGGATATGCTCTTTGCAACGCTAGATGTCCAACAGAGAAGTATAAAATTAGATGATAAAAAAGAATTCATTCTTATAGATACTGTAGGATTTGTAAGTAAGCTTCCTCATAGTTTAGTAGATGCTTTTAAAGCTACGTTAGAAGAAGTATTATATGCAGATCTTCTTGTACATATAGTTGATGCTTCTTATGAAAACTATGATTTTCAAATTGAGGTTACAGAGGATGTTATAAATCAGCTTGGGGCTGGAGATAAAGAAAAAATAGTAGTATATAATAAATTCGATTTACTAGAAAAAGAAATCATTGACGCAAGTGGGTACGAAAATATTCAGATATCAGCTAAGACGGGATATAATGTAGATTTACTTATAGAAAAGATTAAGAGCAAAATTTTTGCTGGTAATGTTCATATAGAACTTTTAGTTCCTTATGATAGAGGTGATGTTGTATCATATGTTTGCGAAAATGGTTCGGTTGATGTAATAGAATATAAAGAGAATGGAACATATATAAAGGTTGAGTTATCGTTAGCAGATTATAATAGAGTGAAGAAGTATGATATTATATAAAACAATAAGAAAAGAAGCAGTGTGTGAGCAAGTGATTGAAAAATCAAGGTTTATAGCTCATGTTAAACCTGTTGAAACAAAGGAAGAAGCCGATCTGTTTATAAAGGAAATAAAAGACAAACATAAAAGTGCAACTCATAACGTACCGGCTATGGTAATTGGAGATAAGTTTCAGATTCAGTGGGCAAGTGACGATGGAGAACCTCAAGGAACTTCGGGGGCGCCAATGGTACAGATGCTAGTAAAAGAAGGAATAACTAATATTGCAGTGGTGATTACTAGATATTTTGGTGGCATTAAGCTTGGAACAGGCGGGTTAGTTAGAGCATATACTAGCAGTGCAAAACTTGGAATTGAAGCTGCTGGTGTTTGTGAAGTCAAAGAAATGGTTTCTTTAAAGGTAAAGATGGATTATAAATATTTACAAAAATTTCAAAATATGGCTAAAAATGAACCTTTTGATATAGGTGATATAAATTTTGAAGAAAAAATTACAATTCAGTTCTTGACAGAACCAGAAAATACTGTTACTATAAGAGAGCACGTTACGGGAATTACTTCTGGAACCGGGGAGGTAATCTCAGAAGAATTTATGACTGTAAAAGTGTGATGAGGAAAGGGAAATGCGATTGTAGTGGTTTATGAGATGTGTTTCGTCCTTCAAAACGAATTGAAAATAATTTAAAAAAAGTGTTGACAAACTACAAATAATGCTGTATGATTAATAACTGTGCTGAGGAAAACACAAACAAAGCACAGAGAAATGTTTGGGCGT
>SAMEA3387475__coassemble_1076_pt1 | contig 57371 bp, 54 predicted proteins | sample SAMEA3387475__metabat2_high_PE_008 | metagenome-assembled genome bin SAMEA3387475 (sample SAMEA3387475) | Felis catus | biome: Faeces | place: United Kingdom | collected 2012
AGGTGCTTTTTTCTTTAATTTCTTTATATTGATATTTCCTATATAATAAAAAAAGGGCATCTTATAGATGCTCTTTTTATTTCCGTTATAGCACAATTTTTATTAAACAATTCTTCTAAAGCTACAGCTCTGCCAAATTGGAACTGTACATACACTCTTTCCTGGTCTTGGTGAATGAACCATCATACCATTACCTGCATATATTCCAACATGTCCTGGCATTACCACTAAGTCTCCTGGTCTAGCCTGGCTAGCAGGTACATAAGTACCACATCCTGCCTGAGCTCCTGAAGTTCTTGGTAGACTTACACCAAATGCTCTGTAAACGTAGCTTGTAAATCCTGAACAGTCAAATCCTGCTGGAGTTGATCCACCACTTACATAAGGTACGCCATGGAATCCCTGAGCATATCCTACTACTCCATAACTCTTAGATGGATTAAATCTAACTGCTGATGAGCTTGATCCTCTATTTGAGCTTACACTACTTGAAGTTCCTCTTCTTGAGTTTGATGATGAAGCTGTTGCCTCTTCTTTAACTTTTGTTCCCTTATAAATTACTCTAGTCTGTGGTTTAACAGTTACTTCTTCAGAATAAATATTTGAAGATTCAACTTTACCATTTACTAAAGTTTGTTTTCCTAAAACAATTTTCTTTCCAGCTTTACCCTTTTTAGCAACTTTCTTTTTGCCCTTTTCTAAGTTATCTGTTTTAACAATCTTTGTCTTTGGCTTGATGCTCTGAGTTCTTACTACTGAATGAGTAACTACAACTTTAAATACTGGATTTTTGCTATCATTCATTTCTAAAATAGCATCTGTTGCTTCTTTTGTAGTTTTAACATCTACAGACTCAGCTGTAACATATTCTTTTTCAGCAATGCTTATAGCAGGTGTAATCATTGCAGTAGATCCGCTATCCTTACCATATGCAACTTTAATGTTTTCAACTACCATCTCTGCATCTGATCTTGACTGTACAACAGCGATTTCCTGGTTACCAGCCATGATTGAATGTGGAGTACCTTCTCCACTACCTGAAGCATATGCAATACCAGTAACTGCATCATATGCTACAAATGAACCTAACATCATAACTGTCATACCGATGCAAATCAGTTCCTTTGTTCTTTTTCTTAAATTTCTAATTTTATCGTAAGCCGACTTAACTGTCGCCTCTAGTTTTTCTCTTTCAAAGTTTACCATAAATATCTCCTTTGTTTTCCTTACGTATGCTATAATACATTGTTTTTTTGTCATGGTCAAGGAATACACAAATTCTACATAAAAGTTCATATTTTCTTCACAAAACTATAATATTTTCACCTTATTTTTTGATATTTGCAGCTAAACTTTTCCTATAAAACGTTAAATTTTCAACGTTTTATAACTATCTTTAAAATTTTCATATTGTGATATTTGCATTTTCACATTTTTTACAATTCTATAATACTAATAACATTTTCACATTAGATTTAATTGTATTTTTACATACGCAAATTTTCTTTAGTATAAAAAAAGACTCGACATTTAGTCGAGTCTTTTAAAGCTATTTAAACAAATTATTCAACCTGATCGATTTCTTTGCTTGGAAGTAGGCAGCCAATAGCCATTAATACTAATGTAGGAATTACCCAGTTAAATCCATAGCTGTCAAGAGGCATGCTCTTAACAAAATCGAATGCTGCAACCTTGATTCCAAAGAATCCGCCATTTGCTGCTGCAAGTACTGATAGTAAGCTTGTAACAAATGCACCAATTGATCCAAGTACATAAGCACTCTTCTTACGTAACCATTTTCTGAATAGAGAAGCGATTAGTAAGAATACTACTAATGGATATACTAGACCTAAGATTGGAGCTGCGATTGCTAAGATCTGAGCTAAACCTAGGTTAGCAAGTAGTCCTGAAACTACGCATACTACTACGCAAACGATTTTGTAAGTTTTTTCTCTGTTTTCTTCTTTAGCAAAACCTGAGAAATAGTCAGCTGCTGATGATGTTAAACCAATAGCAGTTGTTAGACAAGCTAGTAATACTGCGATACCTAGAATAACTGTTCCTGGGTATCCCATTAATTCGTTGATAATGTTTGTTACTAAACCAGCCTGGTCAATTGCTCCAGCAGCAACATCAGACTTCCATAGAGTACCTGTTGTAGCACCTAGATAAGCTAGACCACCATAAACGATAAATAGTAAAGCTCCTGCTACGATACTTGATTTTAGTACTTCTCTAGTAACAGCCTTCTTTTCTGTATGACCATTACCACGAATAGCCATGATAATAATAATTCCGAAGAATAGTGATGCCATACCATCCATTGTCTGATATCCCTGGTTGATACCATATTTAACAACTTCTGCGGCATTAAATCCATCGATAGGATCCTGAACGCTTCCGCCAGGATTTACAAATCCCATGATGATTAGCACTAGTAATGCAATTACTAGGAACGGTGTTAAGAATTTACCAACAATGTCAACAACCTTTGAAGGCTTGATTGTTAATGCTAATACAACAACAAAGAAAATTACTGAGTAAACAGCTAGTGGTAATCCATCTGGTGCTAAGTGGAATACTGGAGCTGCACCAAGTCCATAAGAAACTGTAGCAGTTCTTGGAATAGCTACTCCAGGTCCGATACAAATGATTACAACTGTGTTAAGAAGGATAGCTGCCTTTTTACCAATTGTTCCTGTAATGTTATTAATGTCTCCATCTACCTTACCCATTGCAATAACGCCAAGTACTGCAAGACCAGCATCAGCAATTAGGAAGCAAAGGAAACCAACAAACCACATTGGACCAGATTTTACACCTAGTTCAGGTGGGAAAATAAGGTTACCTGCTCCGAAGAACATAGCAAATAATGCTAAGCCTACGAAGATAAAATCCATACCGCCTTTTTTCTTGTCCATATTAAACTCTCTCCTTTATTTTTTATTAGACTTTCTCCAAATCTTCTGCTCTTCAGCAGCTTTGATTAAGTCTTCTCTATGGTCTGGATGAGCTAATGAAATTAATTTTTCAGCTCTTTCCCAACTTGATAGACCTGCTAGGTTTGCAAGACCATATTCAGTAACAAGGATAAAGCTCTGGCTTCTTGGGTCAGTTACGATATCACCATTGAAGTGTGGTAAGAATCTTGATTTATGATTGCCCTGTTTGTCCACAAATGATGAAGTCATACAAATAAAGCTCTGACCGCCCTTAGCTTCAAATGCACCTGTTAAGAAGTCAAGCTGTCCGCCTGTTCCACTAATATGTCTTGTTCCTGCACTTTCTGCGCAGATCTGACCGTAAAGGTCTACAGAAATGCAGTTGTTGATAGAAACAAAGTTATCTAGTTTAGATATTACTTCAGGATGATTTACATAATCAATTGGAGCTGTAACTAAACCAGGATTTTCAGTTACCCAATCGTAAAGATCCTGTGAACCTAATGCAAAACCAAATACACCCTTGTTTTTATCGATTTTCTTAGCTTTGTTAGTAATCTTACCTGCTTTGTACATATCTAGGTATGCATCCACAAGCAATTCAGTGTGAATACCTAAATCCTTAAGGTCTGACTTAGCAATCATCTGACCTACAGCATTTGGCATACCACCAATACCAATCTGAATAGTTGAGCCATCTCTCATATTTTCTACTACCTGCTTAGCGATCATTTCATCGATCTCAGTTGCAGCTGGAGAACCTAAAGTAGCTAGAGGTCCATGAGGTCCTTCAACAACAATGTCAACGTCAGAAATATGGATACTTTCGTCAAATCCACCGAAAACCTTAGGTAGATTTTCGTTGATTTCTAAGATTACCACATCTGCTGCATCTAGTGTAGCTTTAGCTGTAGCATTGTTTAATGAGAAGTTAAAATATCCGTGTTCATCCATTGGAGGAACTGCCATCATAGCAACATTTACTGTTAGATACTTTTCGTAATAAGCTGCGACGTTTCTAAAGATCATTGGAATGTAGTTACATAGTCCTCTATCACATAGCTGTCTTTCATAACCACTGCAATGCCATGAGTTATAAGTGAAAGTTTCTCTGTTAGGATCTGCTTCTACTGCTGCGATTGGCTGTAATACAAGATAACCTCTAATTTTTACATCTTCAAGTTCATCTTTTCTTTTAGCTAATGCTTCATCTAATAGAGTAGGGAATCCTAAAGATACACTGTAGTCAACCCAGTCTCCACTTTTTACAACTTTAACAGCTTCTTCCGGAGTCTTCAGTTTCTGTTGATATTCTTTTCTGAAATCCATTCTTTTAACCTCCTGATAACAAAATTTACATCTTTTTTAATATAATATAGGAAATATCGCGTATTAGTCAATACCTAATCGCGATATTTCCATACTTATTTATTATATTTTAATTATTTGTTTTCTGCAAGCTTTTTGTAATATTCGTATCTTTCCTTAGCTGAAGATTCTGCTTCTGCAAACAATGTCTTAGCATTTTCAGGGAAAGTAATATCAAGTGCAGAGTATCTTACTTCTCCTCTTAGGAATTCCATGAAGTCCTTAGATGGTTCTTTTGAGTCCATGCTTAGAACCTTTTCATCTGGATTCCATCTGTATAGGTTCCAGTAACCTGATTCTACAGCTGCCTTCATTTCTTCCTGAGCGTTGTTCATACCTCTCTTGATACCATGGTTAATACATGGAGCGTAACAGATGATAATTGAAGGTCCCTTATGAGCTTCTGCTTCCTTGATAGCCTTCATTAGCTGGTTAGGGTTAGCACCCATAGCACACTGAGCAACATATACGTTGTCGTATGTCATCATTAGTCTACCAAGATCCTTCTTCTGAGTCTTCTTACCTGAAGCCTGGAACTGAGCAACAGCACCGATTGGAGTAGCCTTTGAAGACTGTCCACCAGTATTTGAGTATACTTCTGTGTCTACGATAAGAACGTTAACATCTTCACCCATTGCAAATACGTGGTCTAGTCCACCGTAACCGATGTCATAAGCCCATCCGTCTCCACCGTACATCCACATAGTCTTCTTAGCTAGGTGTGACTTCTTGTCTAGAATTGTCTTAGCAACTTCTAGAGCTTCGCCTGTTAATTCAGTTTCTTCTAGAACCTTTACTAATTCCTTAGTTGCTACTGCTGAAGCATCTAAGTCATCATAAGTTTCAAACCATTTAGCGATAGCTGCTGCTTCCTTGCTGTCTGCTGCAACCATAGCCTGTAATTTTTCAACGTCCATCTTAACGTTTTCTCTCTGGTGAATAACTGCTAAGCACATTCCGTAAGAGAATTCAGCGTTGTTTTCAAATAGAGAGTTTGACCATGCAACACCCTTACCTTCTTTGTTTGTGCAGTAAGGAATACTTGGCATAGCAGCACCCCAAGCCTGAGTACAACCTGTTGCGTTAGCAAAGTACATCTTATCACCAAATAGCTGAGTTAATAGCTTAGCGTAAGCAGTTTCTCCACAACCAGCACAAGCTCCTGAGAACTCTAGAAGTGGCTGATAGAACTGAGAACCCTTAACAGTGAACTTATCAACTGAGTCAGTCTTATCTGTAATTGTCATAGCGTATTCCCAGTTTGTCTGATCTAAATCAACTTCTTCAACTGGAACCATCTTAATAGCTTCTCCACCCTTTGGACAAGTTGCTACACAAACTCCGCAGCTTGTACAGTCAAGAGTTGAAACCTGGATACCGTATTTTAGATCTTCTAGTCCCTTACCCTTAGCGTCAGTTACTACAAATCCTTCTGGCTTATTAGCAACTTCTGCTTCGTCTAGTAGGAATGGTCTAATTACAGCATGTGGACATACGTATGAACACTGGTTACACTGGATACACTTTGTAGCATCCCATACTGGAAGAGCTGTAGCAATACCTCTCTTTTCATATTTTGAAGTACCTAGTGGCATTACACCGTCTTTAGTTTCTACAAATGTACTTACAGGTAATGAATCACCCTTCTGTGCATTACATGGAACTAAGATATCGTTGATGAAATCTGGAACTTCTTTAGCATCAGCAGCTACTTCGTCCTGAGCATCCTTCCAGCTAGCTGGAACTTCTACTTTTACAGGAGCGTTGATACCTGCATCTACAGCTTCCATGTTCATGTTAACGATCTTTTCGCCCTTCTTACCAAATGTCTTCTTAACAGCTTCCTTCATATGCTCAACAGCATCATCAACTGGAATAACCTTTGATAGGTTGAAGAATGCAGCCTGAAGTACCATGTTTGATCTGTTACCTAGACCGATTTCCTGTGAACATTTGTTAGCATCGATGATATAGAATTTAATATCATTGTTAGCGATGTATCTTCTGATTTCAGCTGGAACGTGCTGATCTAATTCTTCAACTGACCACTGGCAGTTTAATAGGAATGTTCCACCTGGTTTTAGTTCGTTAATAATATCATACTGAGTTAGGTAGTTCTGGTTGTGACAAGCAACGAAATCAGCACTCTTAACTAAGTATGTTGATCTAATTGGATCATCACCAAATCTTAAGTGAGACTTAGTAATACCAAATGATTTCTTAGTATCATATTCAAAGTAAGCCTGACAGTATTTGTCTGTCTGGTCTCCGATAATCTTAATTGAGTTCTTGTTAGCACCTACAGTACCGTCTGAACCTAGACCCCAGAACTTACAGCTGATTGTTCCTTCGTTTTCAATATGAAACTCTGTATCAAGTGGTAATGACTTATGAGTTACGTCATCGTTGATACCAACTGTGAAGTGGTTAATTGGAGCTTCTGCATCTAAGTTATCGTAGATAGCCTTAATGCAAGCTGGGTCTGTATCCTTTGAAGATAGACCGTATCTACCAGCTAGGATCATTGGACTTTCGCCTTCAAATTCGTTGTATGCTGAACATACATCTTCGTATAGAGGTTCACCAACAGCACCTGCTTCTTTTAGTCTGTCGATTACTGCAATCTTCTTAACAGTCTTAGGAATTGCTCTCATCATATGTTCAACTGAGAAAGGTCTGTATAAATGAACCTGAACAAGACCTAGTTTCTGTCCCTGTGCGTTTAACTTGTCGATTACTTCCTGAATAGCTCCACAAACTGAACCCATAGCGATGATAATCTTTTCAGCATCATCAGCACCATAGTAGTTAAATGTGTGATATTCTCTGCCTGTAATCTTTGAAATTTCAGCCATGTAATCTTCTACGATGTCTGGTAGGTTATCATAGTCTTCATTGTTAGCTTCTCTTACCTGGAAGTAGATGTCAGGGTTCTGTACAGTACTTCTTAGAGTAGGAGTTTCTGGGTTTAATGCACCCTTCTTCCAAGCGTTTAATGCATCATAATCAACTAGCTTTGCAAATTCATCATAATCTAGTGCTTCAACCTTCTGGATTTCGTGAGAAGTTCTAAATCCATCAAAGAAGTGTAGGAATGGAATTCTTGATTTGATTGCTGCTAAGTGCGCAATACCTGCAAGGTCCATAATTTCCTGTACGCTTCCTGAAGAAAGCATAGCAAAACCAGTCTGTCTACAGTTCATAACGTCAGAATGGTCACCAAAGATTGAGAATGCATGTGTACCAACTGTTCTTGATGCAACATGTAATACTCCTGGATGTCTCTGACCTGAAATTCTATGTAGTGTAGGGATCATAAGCATTAGACCCTGAGATGAAGTGTATGTAGTAGCTAATGCACCTGATTCTAGTGCACCGTGTACAGCACCTGCTGCACCTGCTTCTGACTGCATTTCAACCAATCTAACTGGCTGTCCAAAAATGTTCTTAACTCCGTTAGCTGACCATTCGTCTGTCTTTTCTGCCATTGGAGAAGAAGGTGTAATTGGGTAAATTCCGGCAACTTCAGTAAAGGCATAAGCGACGTAAGCTGCAGCCTCGTTACCGTCAACGATTTTAATCATCTTGCTCATTTTTTATCCTCCATAAACTTAATCTAAAATCTCTAACGTATCTATTTTATATGAGATTCACTAGAATAACAATAACAAATATGCAATTTGTATTAAAAATAGCACACTTTTTTTGGTTTTTGTCACTAAATCATAATATTTACCTCTTTTTTTGATTTATAGCAAACAATAATATTCTTTCATGTATACAATTTTTTCAAAAAAAGACAGCCGGAAAATTATAACCGACTGTCCTATCTAAATGTATTGATTATTTTCCCTGTTTTCTTGCTTCAGCGTATTCAGCAGTTGCTGTAAATAATACGTCTGTTGAAGAGTTTAGGGCAGTTTCGCATGAGTCCTGAAGAACACCTACTATAAATCCAACACCTACAACCTGCATAGCAATATCATTTGGAATACCAAATAAGCTACAAGCAAGTGGAATTAGTAGAAGTGATCCGCCTGCTACACCTGAAGCTCCACATGCACTTACTGCTGATAGTAAGCAAAGAATCACCGCTGTTGGTATATCTACTTCGATTCCTAAAGTATATGTTGCAGATAAAGTTAAAATAGCAATTGTAATAGCAGCACCACCCATATTAACAGTTGCACCAAGAGGAATAGAAATTGAATATGTATCTTTATCTAATCCTAATTTTTCACATAGGCTCATATTAACTGGTATATTAGCAGCTGAACTTCTTGTGAAAAATGCATAAATACCTGATTCTCTAATGCACTGGAATACCAACGGATATGGATTTTTTCTTGTATTGATAAATACTATAATTGGATTTACAACAAGGGCTACAAAGAACATTGTTCCAAGTAGTAAAACGATAATTTTACCATATTCTGCAAGAGATTTAATACCAGTTGTTGAAATTGCATTAAATACAAGTCCCATAACACCAAGAGGAGCTAATTTAATAACCCATCTAACTGCCTGAGATACTGCATTAGCCATATCTTCAATAAATAGCTTTGAACTTGCACTCGCATGCTTAAAAGCAAATCCTAAAATAACAGCTGTTGCTAAAATACCAATATAATTGGCATTTAACAATGCATTTACTGGATTGTCCACAACCTTAAATACTAAATCTTTTAAGACTTCTAAAATTCCTCCTGGAGGAGTTAAGTCTCCAGCCTGTGGATCTGGAAGAATCAGCTTAACTTTAAACATAAAGCTAGCAACCACTGCAGTAAGTGAAGCGAATAATGTGGCAATTAAATAAAGACCAATAATTCTCTTCATATTTGTTTTCTGTCCAGACTGATGCTGGGCAATAGCTGAAATTACTAAGAATAATACTAGTATAGGCGCTACTGCTTTAAGAGCTCCTACAAATAATTCACCTAAAATAGTAATAAAAGCTACTTTTGTAGGTACTGTTACTGCTAAAACAATACCTATAATAAGCCCTATAATAATCTGCTTTACAAGGCTTATGCTGTTCCATTTTGAAAGAATAGTTTTCACAATATTACCTCTCTTCTATGATTTAAATTATTATTTAGACAAGATTTCTCTTGCAAACTGACGCATATGTTCTGCCTTTTGTTCATCCATAAAAGGCAAAGTATAATTTTTATGTCTCTCACCTATTATGCCTACATAATTTAATTCACTATGTTTTGCATAAAGTTTTAATCCTTCTTCCCAAAGATACATAGCTTTTTCAGGCGTATAACCACTTGTAATAATTGACGCTAGTTTTTTTCCTTTCCATAATCTTGGGCCTTTTTCGCCTCCATAGATTTTATTAAAAGCGTATACCATGCGATCCATAGCTGCTTTTAAAGGAGCCGTACAATACCATGAGTAAATAGGTGTAGCGAAAATAATTATATCGCTTTGTTCTACTTTTTTAAATACTTTTTGCATGTCATCATCGATGGCACAGTCAGTTTCTTTAAAGTTTTTTTGACAATTTCTACATGCCACACAACCTTTTATATCCATATCGTATAACCAATCCATATGGCAACTTACACCATGCTTTTCCAATTCTTCTACAAAAGGAGGTATTAAAGCAACTGTATTACCATTTTTTCTTGGACTTCCCATTAAAATGTAACATTTCATAATATTTTCTCCTCGTATATATCAATACCTAGCACAATAGTATTCCTATTTTACCATACACTATTACAATTTAGCAACAAAAAAGGAGCTCTTTGCTCCTTTAAAGTATAAATATTATAAATTTTAATCCATCGAAACATCAGGAATCAATTCTACATAGCAATTATCATAAGTTGCTGATAATCGTTCTTTCAGCTTCATATCAGCCTTTCTAAGTTCACTAAAAGAAACTTTTTCTGATTTTGTCTTAAAATATATTGAAATCCACATTTTTCTTCCAGTCTTAGTTATGTCATAAAAAACAGGTTCATATGGATAATTTTCTAAGATTTCACTGGTTTTAAGTTTAATATCTTCCGTTACCTCATCGCTTGGTGGCAATAATACTAAATTCCTAAAAGCTGCAATTATCAACTTTATAGGCTCTGGTAACATTAAAATTCCTAACACAATAGCAACTATTTGGTCAAAATAAGGAATAATTGGTTCAATCTTACTACCATGAAATAAAGAAGCTATAAAAAATGCCAATGACACTCCAATACTTCCAATTATATCTATTTTCCATCCATAAATTTCAACGTTTACTGTAGGTGATGAAAACTTTTTATTCATCTGTCTAAGAATTAAATATACAACGATACTAAAACCTGTCAAAATCGTTTCAAATAAAGATATTTGCAAATGATTAACATGATTTCCGCCACTCAATAAAATCTGAACATTATTCATTATCAAGCTTATCATAACCGCTATAAACATAAAGCCCTTAAGAAGTATAAATATACTTTCAAGCTGTGAATATCCAAAAGGATGTTTTTCACTTATAGGAACATAAAACAGTGGAACTATAAAAATAGTTAAAGCTATAACTACTATTTCTATAGCATCAAACACTGTATCAGTTAATACCGATTGTGATCCTGAGTACAAAGTCATTAAAAACTCTACTCCAACAAATGTTATCCCTGCCCAAAATGACAGCAATAAAACTTTCTTTTCCCGCCTTTGCGCGACGTCGTCCATAATTTCACTTCCCTTTACATATTATTTATTTAAATTTTATATAAGGGGTATTATAGCACTATAAATCCTTAAAAGCAAAGCTATGATTCATAGGACCACTACCTTTTCCTAAATCAAGCATATCTGATAAAGCAGAGGAAATATATTCCTTAGCAAATTTAACAGCATCTTTCATTTCCATGTCTTTAGCTAAGTTAGCAGCAATGGCGCTAGATAAAGTACATCCAGTACCGTGAGTATTAGGATTATCTATACGTTTTCCTTTAAACCAAAAGATTTCTTCATCTTTATACAAAAGATCATTAGCATCATTTAGATTATGACCACCCTTTAAAAGAACTGCACATTTAAATTTCTCTCCTATTCTTTTAGCAGCTTTTATCATATCATTGGAAGATTTAATATCCATATCACTTAAAACTTCTGCTTCTGGTATATTAGGAGTAATTACATCTGCCATAGGTATAAGCTGTGATTTTAAAGTTTCAACAGCTTCATCGCTAATTAACTTTGCACCGCTAGTTGCAACCATTACAGTATCAACAACAATATTTTTAGCATTATATTCCTTAAGCTTTTTTACAATTGTTTCAATTAACTCTTTTTGTGAAACCATACCTATTTTAATTGCATCTGGATAAATATCTGTAAATATTGCATCAAGTTGTTTTTCTAAAAAGTCAGGTGTAACATCCATAATACCTGTAACTCCAATTGTATTTTGAGCAGTCAAAGCAGTTATAGCACTCATAGCATAAACTCCATTAGCAGACATAGTTTTAATATCTGCTTGGATTCCAGCACCACCGCTACAATCGCTTCCCGCTATAGTTAAAGCCGTTTTCATAGGTAACCTCCATTAATCAAAAGTAATTATCTCGTCTGAAATACTCTTTAGTTCTTCCCAATCATGTTTTGATGTTTCATCATATACTCCAACTACTTTAAGCCCCATTTTTTTAGAAGTCTTAGCAGAGTATAAACCATCTTCAAACACCCAAGTTTCCTCAGGTTTAGTTTTCATAAAATCCATAGCTGCAATGAAAATATCTGGTTCATTTTTACTGTGACCAATTTCACTGCAAGTATATATTTCATCAAAATATTTTAATAAATCTAATCTTTTTAAAGCTGGTAAAAAAGCATGCCTATCTGTTGATGTTGCAACCGTCATCTTTATTCCTGCCTCATTCATTTCTTTTATAAGCTCTACCATTCCTGGTTTAGGCATAACCTCACTTAAATAAAAATTTTCCACTTGAGCATTTATGCCTTTAATAATATCAGAAATATCCATCTCTAAGTTAAATTGCTCATTTAGATATTCTGCGGCTTCTTTTATAGTCTTAGTGAAAAGAATCTTGCCTAAATTTTTATCTGCATCTATGCCCTTTTCTTTTAGAAATCTCACTCCTGCTTGATCCCAAATTTTCATACTATCTAAAACTGTTCCATCGATATCAAAGATAGCACCCTTAATGCCTTTTAGCATAAGATTCATTTATTTCACCATCGCTTTCATTTTTTTACAAAGCTCTTTTGTAGCCTCTGTTATGTCATCTGCAGCAAATACAGCACTAATAACTGCTATTCCAACAATCCCACTATCTTTAAGCTCTATCATATTTTCTTTAGTTATACCACCGATTGCAACTACAGGAATTGTTACAGCTTCACATATAGCCTTAAGAGTTTCAAAATCTACTTCTGTAGCATCACTCTTAGTACCTGTTTTAAAAACAGCTCCAACGCCAAGATAGTCAGCTCCACATTTTTCAGCTCTCAATGCCTGTTCAACAGTTTGAGCAGAAACACCTAATATCCTGTTAGGGCCAATAAGTTCCCTTACATCGCCCGCCTGCATATCACTTTGCCCAACATGAACACCATCTGCATCCATTTCAACTGCAATTTTAACATTGTCATTTATTAATAATGGTACATTATATTTTTCACATAATTTTTTTATTTCTACAGCTTCTTCGAAAAAACTTTTATCATCAAGTTCCTTTTCTCTTAGCTGTATCATAGTTGCTCCGCCCTTTAAAGCCTCTTCACACTGTTCATAAACAGTTCTTCCATTTAACCATGATCTATCTGTAATAGCATAAAGTAATAATTCCTCTGGTGCACAATTATATAATCTCATATTTCGCCCTCTTTTCTAATGTTTCTCCATCCATATTATATATAGCATCTATTATTCTATTTCTATATGTAGCATTGCCTTCATTTGGTAATAAGTTTTCATATCCAATTTCCCCTGCAACACCCATCATCATAACTGCTGTCGCAGCTGCCTCAAGTTTTACCTTAGGATTAGCCACAATAAAAGCTGTTACAAGAGAACTTAACTGACAACCTGTACCTGTTATCTTCCCCATCTCAGCTCTACCATTTCTTATTATAAACGCTTTATTTTTATCTGCAACTATATCTATTTTACCCGTTACAGCTATGATAGCATCTGTTTTCTTAGAAAGCTTTTTTATTGAATCTACAGCCTCATACAGATTTTCGTCTGATATGGCATCAGCTACATCAGCATCTACACCTTTAGTATTTCCATATCCATTAGCTATAGTTTTTATTTCAGAAATATTCCCACGAATGGCTGTTAACTTTACTTCATTCATAATTTTAAGTGCACTTTTAGTTCTAAGATTACTTGCTCCTGCACCTACTGGATCTAAAAGCACTGGATGGGACAACTCATTTGATTTTTTCCCTGCTAAAATCATTGCTGGAATAGTACTTTGATTTAATGTTCCAATATTGATATTAAGTCCACCGCAAAGAGTAGTAATATCTTCAACATCACCTATATCATCTGCCATAATAGGACTACCTCCACATGCCAAAAGCACATTTGCAACATCATTTACAGTTACATAATTAGTGATATTATGAACCAATGGCGTCTTATCTCTAACATTTTGAACAATTTCTTTTATCATTTAATCCTCCACCATATTTAACAAAAAAACAAAGCCTGTAGGCTTCGTCTAAAAATTTATTATAATTTAAAGCAAGTATTCCTACGTTGGTATTACCCAAATCAGGTTGCGGGTCTAGGCAAATCCTACTCTCAGCAAAAGCTCCCCGAACTTGACTAATATTTCTTTTACTTATTTACATTATATTATAAATAAAATAAAAAGACCATCAAAAGATGGTCTTTAAAAAATATTTATATTTATATATCTGTTCTAGCTAATATTTCTGCTGGAGTTTTTCTAACTGTTTTCCATACAGGCAATAGTCCAAATAGTAGATTTACTCCGAAAATAACAATAGCACCTAACAATACGACAAATAAGTTAAACATATACTGATCTTGCAGCATACTTATCTGTGTCAACTTATACAAAATATATGACATAAATAAAAATCCTGGCATGCTACCAATTAAAGTAATAGCCGATATTTCTCCTACAAACATCTTATATATATCACTTTTTTTCATACCTATTGCACGATAAACTCCTATTTCCTTTATACGAGATAAAAATGATGCTCTCATCATCAAATATATTTCTATTATAGATATAATAAATATAATTCCTGCCATAACCATCATAGCTACCATTTGAGATCTTATGTCTTGTTGATATTTTTCTTTACTAATATCATATGAATTTCCAACATTTAAATTACTATTATAAAAATACTCTAACACTTTATCTTTATCACGTGCATATGCTATAGCACCTTCATTATTTTGTATATTTTTATACTTCAGCATTTTACTATTTACTATATAAGCATCTGTACTATTTTCATCATCAAAATAGCCACTAACCTTAAGAAATTTACCGTTGATTTTCTCATCAAGTAAGGTGCCTATTGGCATTTCATATTTCTTTTTTGTACTTACCATTACTTCATAATCTTTAGGGGCTTTGCCACCTTTTATTTTGATATTCTTCTTTACATTATTATAATCTACAAATGAAGCCTTTTCTTCCTCATCAGGATTTATGCTATTGGCTATAACATCATTAAAGTATGTTTTGTCCATATATATAGTTGGGCTCTTACTATCTAATATTCCAACTATTTTAAAGTTTCCAAGTAATCCTATTTCAACATCTTCACCTATAAGATCTTTCTTGTTTTTATACCCAGCCTGCATCAATGTCGCATCTTGTCCAGAAAAATTCTCTGTCAAAGCTGAATTATCTATTACAATTTCTCTTTTATTTTTAGGTAATCTACCTTCTAAAATCCACTCCTTTTTCACATTTTTTATATCAGATAAAGATCCACGTATAACTTCTTGGCCGACACTAGTTTGATAATAATTATCCATTTTAAGTTTTATCCCTACTATACTATCACCTGGAAGCATATAATTTACTTTTGAATTTTTCTCATGCTTTAAAAAATCTTTTATTGAAATATCTTTATTTTCAACTTTTATATAATCTCTATTGATTTTAACAAACTGTGTTTCATCAAGAGTCATCACACCAAGTACATTACTTATAGCATAAAGCATAAACATAGATGATAATAAAAATCCAACCATTAAAATTTTCTTCATACGAGGATAATTCATAACCTTTTGAAATCCATTTTTAATCATTTCTCTTAAGTTCATAGTTGATGAATATTTAATTTTATCAGTATGTTTTAAGATTTCACTATCAAACTCATATTTTTCCTGTTCTTCTTTTGTCATTTCCTTATAATGACCATCTACAATTTCTATGCTGCTATTTTTATCAACAACCTCTATACGTTTTTTATAATCTTTAGTTCTTATATAAATATTGCCATTCCTTATAACAATGTCCAAGTCGATTTTTTCATCATCGCTTCTATACAAATTTATATCTGTATTTAAAGCAACACAATTATCATTTTTGTCCATATCTCCTAGATATATTCGATTCTCCATCATATAATCAAGACTCTTTTCCTGATCATTAGCTTCATCTGAAACCACTTTTCCATCTAAAATCCTTATAATACGTGTTGCATAAAAATTTGCCAATTTTTCTTCATGAGTTACTAATATTACTAATTTATCCTTAGATATAGCTTTAATAATGTTCATAACTTCCAAAGTATTTTTGCTATCTAAGTTTCCAGTAGGTTCATCTGCAATAATAATTGGTGGATTTTTCACTATAGCTCTAGCTATACCTACTCTTTGTCTCTCTCCTCCAGACAACATGTTGGCATATCTTTTTCGATATCTCCACATGCCTACCTTCTCTAAAACGTATTTGACTTTTTTTTCGATTTCTGATTTATCTTTTATACCTAACATTTTAAGCACTAAAGCCACATTATCAAATACGGTCATATCTTCTACAAGATTATAGTTTTGAAAAATATATCCTACATATTCGTTACGAATGGCATCTTTTTTACTGCAACTTGTCTTTGTTATGCAATGATTATTTATAAATATGTCGCCATCGTTTACTTTATCTAAACCACCTATAGCATTTAGCAAGGTTGTTTTACCACATCCACTTGGTCCTAAAAGTGCAACCAATCCATTTTTATCAAAGTCAAGCGAAGTGTTGTCTATAACATGAATTTGATTTTTTTTACCTTTAAAAAAGTATTTATTTACATTTGATATTCTAAGCATGATTACACCTCTTCTCTAAATGTTCCCATAGCAGATTTTTTAAATAGATTTCTTGTAAATCTTCTAGAAATTAGATATACCATCGCCATAATAACCAAATACAGTCCAAATATTTCTAATGGAGTAAATAGATTAACAAGAGTAATTAAAAACTTGACTTTAATAATACCTGTTTTAGCTATTGAAAATACTATCATTAATATTAAAAACGCAATATTAGCATCAATAAGCAATTCTATATCTAAAAGACGCTTAGCATTTTTATCGTTCATTCCTAGAATTCTTAAAATAATATAATATCCACTTCTACTTCTAAGAATTAGTCTAATAACAAAATATGATATAAAAAACATAGTTATAATCATAAACATAACTAAAGGTACTTTAATAATTTTGAACATTAATTCATCCAACTGATATACCTGTTTAGCATCTTTAAGTGGTAATGGATTCATACCTATTTTTTTAAGCTGTTTTGTAACATCTTCTATATCTGATATATCTTTTGTTAATACTGAACATTGATATTCTTTATTAGACACAAGCTTTGCCATATCTTCAGGATTCATGAATATATTATTTGTATTATCTTCATAATTTTCTATCCCCGTCAGTTTTTTAATATTATTTTTAGTTACTATTTTATCAATTTCAATATCGATCTTATTTTTTTGATAAATATTTTTAAGGTTTATTTCAATGTTTTGATTAATACCATTTCCATCTTTATAAAAGCTATTTATATTTTCTGAAGCGTAAATTTTTCCTTTAGGCACCTTGCTGTTTATCTGTAGCTTCATTTCACCTTTATTAATATCTATAATTTGATTATTAGCTTTTATTTTGACATCGGAAAAATCTTTTATAGTATTCATTTTGATATTATTTATAATATCTTCATTTAAATATGCCTTTGCTACCCAAGTTGATAAATTATCATTTACAATTATCCCACTTATTTTTAAGTTTGATAATTCAGGATCAACATACTCTTCTTCACCAGTATAATCTGAAAGATTTACCTTTTTACCTATATGTTCATTTATGCGAGCCTTGCTATTAAAATAATAATTATGACTATTAACTTCGATCACTATTTCTTTCTTTTTAGTAGGTTTCTGACCATATTCAACTTTTTTATGCAAGTCTTTAATGCTTGAAATACTTGTATCTGAACCTATCATATTTCCCTCAAGCCATAATGTTTTATCAATAATTAAATCATTATTATTTACTGATTTAACACCATCTATGTTTTTTATTTTATTATAGTCTGCTTTAGTAAATGGTTTTTTATCCCTTTTATTTGTTACTATTCTAGTATCCATAGAATTCGTAAAGTATACATTATGTCCATTATTTTTCATTTCTACTTCATTTTTCTTCAGTGCACCATATTCTCCAGATACTGAAAAAATCAAGAATAAAAATACTATCATAAGCAAAATAAATTTGGAGGCTATATTAAAAACATTTCTTGTACCTAGCCTTAAAAGATTTGCCTTTTTTATCTCTCCATTATTCTTAGATTCTTTTTTAAACTCAAACTTTGAAGATTTAAAGCTATTTGACAAAGTCTCATCTTCTGTAATACGTCCATCGTTCATCTTAATTCTTCTAGTCGCGTATTTTTCAAATTGTTCATAGTTATGTGTTACAACTATGATAAGCTTATCTTTTGCAATCTCACTTAAAATCTCTATAACCGATTTGGCAGATTTACTATCTAAATTACCTGTTGGTTCATCTGCTACGATTATTTCTGTTTCTTTTGCTAATGCTCTAGCTATTGCAACTCTCTGCTTTTGTCCACCTGAAAGCTTTGAAACTTTTGTTTTTTCAAATTCTTCTAATTTTACTCTACTAATAATCTCTTTTACTTTAGGCTCAGCTTCTTGCCTAGAGTAACCGTTAATTAATAATACTAGTTCTATATTTTGATACACTGTATAACTATTTACTAAATTAAAATTTTGAAAAATATTACCTATATATTTATTTCTATACTGCTCAAAATCTTTTTCTGTATAATGACTGGTTTCCTTGCCATCAATATACATTTCACCTTCTTCATAAGTATCAAGTCCTGAAATAACATTTAGCAAAGTTGATTTACCACTACCTGATTCTCCTGTAATTACAACAAATTCACCTTTATCCAACTGAAGATTTACTTTAGTAAATCCACTTGTTATGATTCCCTTGTTGTAGTAAAACTTAGAGACATTGCTTAATTTAATCATAATATACCTCCTTAGTTCACCTTGCCTTTCTTTGTACTTAGTGTACTATCATTATTAATACACTGTCAACAGTTTTTTGAACAATAAATAAAAAATAGGACTATTATTGCTAATCTACAATAATAATCCTATTTATAAATTAATTATTTGATGCCGATATCTTTACCTTATTCCAAAGCTGAGAGATAATCTTTCGACTCTTATCATTGAACTCAAATATTTCATCATTTTTGTTATCTATTCTTGGAACATATGCATTAATACCTTCAAAATCACCACCTGGTCCTTTAAGCTCATTTATAACCTCTTCATTTGGAGATGTATATCCTACATAACTTGAATTATCCATAGCTCCTTCGTAACTAGATACAAAATCTATAAATTCATGAGCAAGTTCAGGATTTGGAGCATTTTTAGGAATAACCATAGCATCTGACCATAAATTTGTACCTGTCTGAGGCATATAATAACCCATATTTTTATTTTCTGCCATTACATAAGTTGCATCTCCCGAATACATAATACCTAAAGCTTTTCTACTTTGAGCCATATTATCTATTATTTCATCTGTTACAATTTCAGGTTTAGTAACTTTAACACATTGTAAAAGCCAATTATATGCTTTATTTAGCTCATTTTCATCATCAGTATTCATAGAATATCCAAGAGCTTTAAGCGCCATCATAAATGAATCTCTCTCTGAATCATATAAATAAGTTTCCCCTTTGTATTTAGGATTTTTAAAAACATTAAACCCTTCTTTTTCAAGATCCTTAATATCAACTTTACGCTTATCATAAACTATACCTACTGTTCCCCAAAAATACGGTACAGAGTACTTATTACCAGGATCATATTCTAAATTTTTAACTCCATCACTTAATTTATCAAAACACTCTAATTTACTATGATCTAACTTTTGTAATCTTCCCTCTTTTATTAAGCGCTGAATCATATAATCACTTGGAACTATAACATCAAAGCTTTCACCATTGGCAAGCTTAATATACATCTGCTCGTTGCTATCAAAGTTATCCTGTACAACCTTAGCACCAGTCATTTTTTCAAATTCGCTTATTATATTTTCACCTGTGTATTCTCCCCAGTTATATACATGAAGAGTCTCTCCCTCATACTTACCTGGAGCGTTCATCATATTTTTTAATCCAAATCCACCACTTATAATAGCAACTATCAATACCACTAAAACAACTTTTTTCCAAGGACTTGAAACCTTTTCATCATTTCCAAATTTCTTACGCAATACCGGTACAACATTGACTAAAATTAGTGCAATAGTTATAAGAACTACTACTAAAGTTGAAATAGCATTAATACTTGGGTTAATTCGTTTACTCATAGTATAAACCATAATACTTAAGTTTTTAACGCCTCTTCCAGTAGCAAAATAAGAAATTATAAAATCATCAAATGACATTGTAAAGGCTATTAAACCACCTGCAAATATTCCTGGCATTATCTGTGGCACAATTACCTTTATGAGTGCCTGCCAAGGTGTTGCACCAAGATCCATTGCTGCATCTGCAAGATTTGAGTCTAAAGATTTAATCTTAGGCATTACACTTAAAATTACATATGGTATACAAAATGCAATATGTGCAATAAGTAAAGTTGCAAATCCCTTTTCCACTTTAAATGTTATAAATAAAAGCATTAATCCAATTGCAGTAACAATTTCGGGATTCATAATAGGAAAATCGTTAATTTGTAAAACTAAATCTTTAATTATTTTGCGCGATTTGGATATACCAATAGCAGTTATAGTACCGATTACTGTTGAGACAATAGTTGCAATTACAGCTACTATAATAGTCGTATATAAAGATGACATCATATCATTACTTTGAAGCATCTTTTCATACCACTGCATACTAAAACCTGCAAAGTGAGTAAGAGATTTAGATTCATTAAATGAAAATACAATCATATATACAATTGGCAAGTAAAAAAACAGTATCATAAGCGCCATAAGAATCTTGCCTGATATTCTTCTATTTTTCTTCATTTATTTCACCCTTGCCTTTCTCTTACCTTCATTTTTACGTTCAAGGGCTCTCACTGCATACATACTTATCATCATTATTACAGCCATAATCATAGAAATGGCACTACCAAAAGACCATTCTCCTACAGTTATAAATTGAGTTTCAATAACATTTCCAATTAGGAAAAACTGTCCGCCACCTAACAATTTAGGTATGAAAAATGAACTAACACATGGTAAAAATACCAAAGATATTCCACTCACTACTCCTGGCAATGAAAGTGGAAATATTACCCTCAGAAATGTTTGAAACTTATTAGCACCTAAGTCCGCTGAAGCTTCAATTAATGACTTATCCATTTTGCTTAAAGCAGTGTTTATTTGAAGTATCATAAATGGTATAAAGTTATATACCATCCCTAACATAACAGCTCCTTCAGTATAGAGTAACTGATGAGTCCCAAGACCTAAAAACTCTAAAATTCTTTGCGCAATACCACCGTCTGATAAAATACCAATCCAAGCGTACGTACGCACTAACATGTTTATCCACATTGGGAGTGTAATCATCAAAACTAAAATATTTCTCATCTTATCACTGCTGTTAGCAATAAAATAAGCTACAGGATATCCTATTAAAATACAAACTATAGTAGTTTCAATAGCAATTTTAATAGAACGCCATAAAATCAATAAAAAGTCTGGGTCGGTAAAAAACTTTTTATAATTATCAAAAGTAAATGCCACATCTACTATGCCATTTCCATTTTCTGTAATGGAGTAAAAAGCTATAAGAAGCATAGGTAATGCTAGCATAAGTACACACCATATAATATATGGAAATGCAAGTTGAGAAAACTTCTTCATTTAAAATACCATCTTTCTCATTACATGAATATCTTCTGGGAAAAATGTCAAGCCGACCTCTTGACCTTCCTCAATATAATCTGTTGTATTTATTTTAAATTCTCTACCAGCTGTAGCAAATGTTACTTTATAAACTCCTAGTTTTATATCTTCTACTTCAAAATCATAATCCACATAAATGTCTATATCTTCATTTTCATCTGTAAGCTTCCAACCTTGAGCACTAGCCCAAGTTTTTAAATCTGTATCCAAAGCAACAGATTCTGTGATTTCTTCTATAGTCTTATAGAAATTAAATGCACTTACTGCCTCATTTGCTTTTTCATTTTTAACATAAGGCTGATCTATAACATGAATTGTTCGTTCGATTGAAGTACCCGCAGAAGTTGAAAAAACTACAGGATACTGACCTATTTTTTCATCAAGATTATATTCTATCTTATGAATGGCTATATACTCATCTGTTTCTGGATTCCATGCCTGTGCATCTGCACGAGCTATAATTTCTTTTTCATCAAGATCAACCATGTCTTCTATATCTACATAAAAATCATTTGCAGAAATTTTTTCTTTTCCATCTTCACTAGTAACATCATGCTCTTTTATTATATGCATATTAACTGTAACACTAGTTCCAGGCACTGTTTCAACAGTTACATCATAATAAACTCCTTTAAAGAAAACATCTTCAACTGTTCCTGTCATCTTACCTTTTTCAACAGAAACAATATCTATATCCTCAGGTCTTATTACTACATCTACAGGTTCATTTCTTCTAAAACCAAAATCTGTACATTCAAATTCAATATCATCAAATTTTACTTTATAGTCATCTAGCATCGTTGCCTTTACAATATTACTTTCACCAATAAATGAAGCAACATATTTATTTTCAGGCTCATTGTAAATCTCCTGCGGTGTACCTACCTGATAAATTTCCCCTTTATTCATAACTACTATTTTATCTGACATAGTAAGAGCTTCTTCCTGATCATGAGTTACATAAATAAATGTAATCCCAACTTCTTGCTGTATTTTTTTTAGCTCATACTGCATTTCTTTTCTCAATTTTAAATCAAGAGCACCTAAAGGTTCATCAAGTAGTAACACCTTCGGCTCATTTACTAAGGCTCTTGCAATGGCAACCCTCTGCTGCTGTCCACCTGACAAAAGAGTTACATTTTTATTTTCATAACCTTCAAGACCGATAAGCCTAAGCATCTTCATAACTTTCTGTTCGATTACATCCTTAGTCATCTTTTTTATTTTAAGACCAAAAGCTATATTCTCTGCAACTGTCATATGTGGAAATAATGCATATTTCTGAAATACAGTATTTAATTCTCTCTTATGTGGAGGCATCTTGCTAATATCCTCACCATCAAAAACAATTTCACCTTCATTTGCGTCTAAAAAACCGCCTAGAATTCTAAGTAGTGTAGTCTTGCCACATCCACTTGGTCCTAATAATGTAACAAATTCATTTTCATAAATATCTAGATTAATACCTTTTAAAACAACCTGTCCATCGAATTCTTTCACTATATTTCTAAATTGTATCAACTTATTTTTTTCCATCTATCTATTATCCCTTCAATAAACAAATTCCTATAAAATTACAGTTACTAATTATATAAAACAAATCTTGAAAATTCAATAGTTCTTAATAAAAAAGCAAGGGTAATTATAATAGCTTATATGTAACCTCTTTACTATACAACCAGTAATGAGAATTTATATCTAACCTTCCCTTGCTTTTATTAAAATATTATTTAGCTTTAAATAAAAATCATTTTTAAAAAATTATAAAGTCCATTTTGCCAAACTTTATTTTCATGTCCACCTTCTCTTTTATAGAAAACATGATTAATACCATTATTATTCATCCTATCATGAATAATATAAGATTCACCACCACAAACATAATCTTTATCGCCAACACAAAGCATAATCTTTTTAAAAGTATCGTTTTTATCTTTAATTATAAAGTCCTTTAAAGTAGCTTTTAATACACTAGAAGAATTACTGTCATCTATAACATGAGAAGATGAAAAACCTCCAACATATCCAAATAACTCTTGATGTTTGAAAGCTATGGTAATAGCATTTCTACCACCCATAGAATTTCCAGCAATAGCTGTATTTTCTTTTCCTGTTTTAACCCTATAGTGTCTGTTTATATATGGCATCAAGTTTTTTATCAAGTCCTCTTCAGTTTTATCAAAAGCATTAGCTTGCTCATTTAAACTCAAACCTTCTGTATCCTCTCTTTTATTAACCTGGCTATTTGGAAAAACAACTATCATCTCCGGTACATTTTCAAAATACATAAGATTTTGAATAATAATGTCAGCATCCTTGTTTATCCAAGTGTTATGACTTCCACCAAGTCCATGAAGCAAGTATAAAACAGGATAATTCTTTTTCTTATCATAATTTACTGGCAAAAGCACCTTCGCATGTCTTTTGGTTTTAGTTACTGAAGAATAATATTTTATCGTTTTAGCAGTTTCATACTTATAGCCATCTTGTATCTGCATAAAATATGGATTATTATCCATATCTATAATAGATATACCATCTTTATTAGCTTTCCTATTATAATCCTCAATTTCATTTTTAATCTGTGGACTTATTTCTTTTACTTCATAATCATTGTCACCACAACTTACAAAGTTTATAACAAGAACAAAAGATATTGCAAATAATAATCCTTTTTTTAATATTTTCATTATATTTTACCTACTTTACTACTCTTTTGCTTATCAAAGATAATACGATTCCTAATATTCCTCCAACAAGAACATCAATTATGCTATGTTGTTTTACAAACATAGTTGAAATACAAATAAGTATCATAAAAACTATTATTAACCATTTGCTTAATGCCTTATCCCTAAAATAGTCAGAATAATATACAACTACAGCTATCACCGTTGATGTAAGCACATGAAGTGATGGACATGCATTTGTAGGATTATCTACATACCATACTAGATTTAATAATCCTGAAAAAATATTCTCATTTCTTGTGATTTGCTCCATCGATATTGCATTGGGAACTATTAAATATATCAAACTACATAAAACTGTACCTAAAAACAGTGCTATAAATAATCGCCAATAATTTTTGCGATCGTTTTTAGCAAAAAATATCAACGCACCTGCAAAAGCTAAAAACCACATTACATATGGAATAATAAAGTATTCGCAAACAGGTATTATATCATCAATGGATGTATGAATATATATTACAGGTTCTCTAAAATTACTAATCAGAAAAAATATACCTGTATGTAAGACTAAGTACAATACTGCACACAAATATGCATTATTGTCAGCCCATCTATAAATCTTTTTTAATCTTTCTTTCATTTTTATTTCACTTTCATAATCTTACTAATTAATGAGCCTTAAATCCTTCTCCTAGTACCTCATTTGATTCCATAATCACTACAAAGGCATTTGGATCAATTTCCTTTACTGCTGTTTTAATAATAAACATCTGCTTATTATTACATGCACACATTACAATCTTTTTTTCATCTTCTTTGTAACTACCTTCAGCCTTAATAAAAGTAGCTCCTCTACCTACAAGCTCATCTATTTTTTCAGCAACTTCTCTTGGATATTCGGTAATTATCATTGTAAGCTTACCTGCATCTACACCATACATGACTTTATCCACAACTACAGATAACAAGTATGTTATAATCACTCCATAGATTAAACTATCTATATCCCTTGTAACAACTACAACACCTATAAGAACTACTATAAAATCAATTATAAATGTTATTTTGCCAAGTGAAATATGTGGTTTCTTTGCCTTAATTGAAAGCATGATAAAGTCTACACCTCCAGTTGAAGAATTGCGCATATAAATAAATGCAAATCCCAATCCTGAAAGTACACCTGTACAAACTGCAGCAAGCAACTTATCTCCTTCATATACAGGAAACAACGGTGCTACATAGTCCATAATTAGCGAAGTTATTATAATAGTTCTAATAGATCTTATAAAAAAATCTCTCCCTAAAATTTTATAACAACCTATAGCAATAGGTATATTTAATATCATAGCTACTGTACCAATCGGAGTTTTAAAAAGATGCCAAAATATAAGAGCAATACCATTTAATCCAACCATAGGAAAATCTGCAGTAGCTGCAAAATTATATGTACCTAAAGCAATTAAAATACCTCCTATTATGTCAACTGACACATCTATACCTATTCGTTTCCAATCTCTATTATTCAATCAAATCCCTCCAATTCAACATATATAATTCTATTATAAATACCATAACAGTATACATTTAATCAACTTGTTTCACAATATACTGTTGACAAAAATATTCAACTTAGTTAAAATGAACATTGTTCATTTTGGTTTTATAACTAATATGATTAAAACTTAGTATAAATGTGTAACAAGAAAGGAGATAATCATGAGAGCAATTATGGAAACATCTTTTGATATCGTTTATTTGATATCAGTAATCACAATCGGTATTATCATGATTAAAAAAGGCAGTAAATATGATAAACAGCTTAAGCTTTTTGGCATTATGGCTGTAGTACTAGGTCTAGGTGATTCATTTCATCTAATCCCAAGAGCTATAGCTTTATGTACTGTAGGACTTGAAGCATACGCTGTACCCCTTGGAGTTGGTAAACTAATTACTTCTATTACAATGACCATATTTTATATTATTTTATATTATGTGTGGAGATATCGTTATAATATCCAAGGCAATAAAACTCTTACAATTTCAATATATGTATTATCTTTAACACGTATACTTTTATGTTTATTGCCACAAAATCAGTGGACTAGCTTAAATGCCCCAATATCATGGGCTATTTACAGAAATATACCATTTGCAATACTAGGTATAATAATTATAGTAATCTTTTTCAAAAGCGCAAAAGAAACAAAAGATAAATCATATCGTTTCATGTGGTTAACAATAGTATTAAGCTTTGGATTTTATATTCCTGTCGTTTTATGGGCAGAAAAAATCCCTGCTATAGGGCTTCTTATGATTCCTAAAACTTGTGCTTATGTATGGACAGTATTAATCGGATATTTTGATATGCGAAAAAGACAAAAAGAAAACATATAGGAGAATCATTAAATGAATAAAGCTGTTACAACTAAAGAAGAAATTTTAGAAGTTTGCAAACAAATAGTTGCAAGTGAAGGCATATCCTCAATAAACATGCGTACAGTAGCAACTAAATGCCAGATCGCATTGGGATCTTTATATAACTATTTTCCATCTAAAGCTATCCTTATAGCTTCTACAGTTGAGGCTGTATGGACTGAGATTTTTCACATGGATAGCAAAGAACTTCACTTTGATAACATCTGCGATTATCTCGATTGGTTATTTAAAAGTCTTAACCAAAGTAAGGATCAATATCCTGGATTTTTTTCAATGCACGCCATAGGATTTGCTTCAAATGAAAAATCTCAGGGCAGAAAAGTTATGAATAATTATTTTGACTCAATTAAACATGAACTTTTAAAACTCCTAAATAACGATAAACATATAAAATCAGATTTATTTAAAAAAGACCTTACTTATGAGATTTTTGCAGATTATATTTTTACTTTAGTTTTATCAATTATGGTTAATCCATATTCATCTGGAACACCACTAATACAGATGATAAATAGCTTTTTATATGAATAAATATTGGAGATGTAATCATGAAAGTAAAAAAACATAATCTACTTGTAATAGCAAGTATAGTTTGGTTATTTGCAGGATTTAATATTCTTAGAATAGGCATACAAACTTATGTAAATTACCTTAGCCTATTTAACTTTGCAATTTCTGTATTAATATTTTTAATATTTTGGTCTATGGTATTTTACAAACTTACTGTAAAACATACTGATAGAATAAATAACTATGAAAACGAAAAACAATTTTTTCTAAACTTCTTTGATTTAAAGTCATTTATTATCATGGCATTTATGATAACATTTGGTATTACTATAAGAACATTTAATCTTTTACCAGGTAAATTCATTGCTATATTTTATACTGGTCTTGGTTCTGCACTATTTATGGCTGGAATACTATTTGGTAGAAATTATCTAATAAAAAGAAAAGAATTAACTAAGGAGGGTTAAAAAATGAGAAAACTATTAAACACTTCTATGGTATATTTTATTTTAGCCATGGTAGGCGGTGTATTTTTTAGAGAATTTACTAAATTTAATAATTACACCGACCCCACAACATTAGGACTTTTACATGTTCACATGCTTGTCTTAGGCACTTTACTCTTTATTATAATAGCTTTAATTTACAAACAAACAGACTTAAAAGATGATAAACTATTTAACAAATTTTATATCTTATACAACATTTCACTACCACTTATGATAATTATGATGACAATAAGGGGTATCGTTCAAGTAAGAGCCATCTCTTTAACAAGTGGTGTGAATGGTATGATTTCAGGTATTGCTGGATTATCTCATATAGGAATGTTAATCTCACTAGCAATACTTCTAATCGCTATAAGAAGAAATCTACTAAAAAATTAATATACCTTACCTATGCTAGAGAAGCTATCTAATAAATAGATGGTTTCTCTGGTTTTATTTTATAGCTTATACAGTTTCCATCTGCAGTCTTTTATAATATATTTAAGCTCATATAATCGCATAACTCCATTTATCACACTTTGACATCTATAAACAATACACTCTATTCCTGCAATTCGTTTCTTCTCATAATATAAACACTTGTATACTTTTACAGTTATCTCTTGTCCATCTTCCATTATTTTAAATTTGTAAGGCATAGGAGGATTATCCTCATATTCAAACAGTGCGATCATTTTAATAGATTTAGATACAATTTTCAAAGTTTATAACCTCCCATCATCAAATAATTGCAATCATTTACTCCACCTTGCATAGGTTTAATATCTGAGTTTATAAATGCTCCACGATAAATACTATTTTCGCCAAAGATTTCTCTTATCTGATCTATTACTTGATCTAGTTTCTCATTTTTCGACTTATTTTGATAATCAAACATAGATAACTGTATTTCATCACCATCATTAAGTTCAGATAAGGATACACTCATCGCTCTAATTGGTTCACCGTGCCACATCTCATTTAATAATTTTTTAGCTAGATAATATACCTCCTCTGTCGTATTTATTGAAGTTGCAATCTTTACCTGATGACTATAGCTAGATAAATTAAAACTCCTCAAATGTACAGAAACTAAGCTTGCATACTTATTTAATTTTCTAAGTCTGCTACTTACTCTCTCACATAATGCTAAAAGTTCTAAGTAAATCTCATCTAAACTTCGTAAGTCATATGCATAAGTAGTACCATTACCAACACCTTTTTGTTGGATATTGCTATTTGCAATAATGGGAGTATCATCTATACCATTTGCATAATTATGAATTAATATACCTTGACTTTTTAAAAATGCCTTAAGTAACAGGGGGTCAGCTTTAGCTAGTTGACCTATAGTAGTAATATTTAATTGTTGTTTTAGAATTTTAGCGGTAGATTTTCCCACATAAAATAATTTTTCAACTGGCACTGTCCACATTTTATCTTTTATTTCCTTTGACCATAAAGTATGAATCATATCAGGTTTTTTTAACTCTCCAGCCATCTTAGCGCAAAGTTTATTTGCTCCTATACCTATATTGACTGTAAAGCCCAAATTATCTTTAATACGCTCTTTTATCTCTTTTGCTAACGCTATGGGATCTTTAATAGCTTTAGCTGAACCTGTCATATCACAAAAACACTCATCTACACTATAACGTTGTATACATGGTGAATACTCGCATAAAATTTGGTACATAGCCTCACTGCATAACATATATAAATCATAATCCGGTGGAAATACAACTAAATCTGGACATTTTTTACGTGCTTCAAATAAACTCTCTCCAGTTTTTATACCATATTTTTTAGCGGGAATAGATTTTGTAAGAATAATCCCATGTCTACTTTTAGGATCACCAGCAATTGCCGAAGGGATATTTCTCAAATCAATTTTAAAACCTTTTTCTAACAATGCCACTGCTGTCCAGCTTAAATAAGCACTATTAGCATCAACATGAAATACTATCATCTTATCTCCCCCCTGTATTTACATTTTAGCGAACATATGTTCTTTTTGCAAGTGTTAATGTCAACTTAATAAAAAAAATCCAAAACTATAAATAAAGTGCTATAATAAGCTTATGTGAATACGATAATAGATGAAAGGATGATACTGATATGGCTAATTCTAATATTACAAAAAAAGCTCTTGCCAATGCTTTAAAAGAGCTAATGCAAAGCCAGCCTTTTGACAAGATCAATGTCACAGATATTTGCGAAAAATGCAATATGAATCGTAAAAGCTTTTATTATCATTTTAAAGATAAATACGATTTAGTGAATTGGATTTTTGATACAGATTTCATCTCACTTATAACTTCAGAAGATGAAAAGGTATCCTATAAAAATCATTGGGAATTAATCTATTCTGCATGTGCATATTTTTATGAAAACCGTGAATTTTATCATAAAGCACTTTTGATAGATGGACAAAATGCTTTTGTAAATCATCTTTGGGACTATTTACATCCATTGCTACAAGATAGATTAACATACCTATTTGATGGAAATGCAATTGATGATTTCACTGTTAACTTTCTTGCTGATGCTATGCTTTGCAGTATAGAAAGATGGCTAAAAGAGAAAAACTGTATGCCTGCAAATCAATTCGTAAAAAAATTGCACTATCTTATACAAAATGGTGCAACTGCAGTGTGTAAGGAGATGGATGAAAGAGGTATCATTCCAAGTAAACTCGACTATTAATATTGTTCAAATCTCCGTATAAGTCAAACAATATAGTATTGTAAATTTGCTCACATCTAGCTTTAAAAATGTATTTATAAATATCCTCTTTTGTATTTTGATCAATATTTTCTGATGCGATAAAAAAAGTAAACAATGGATGAAGCATTTGAATTTTTTCTATCATCTCTCCATCTTTTATTTTTTTACAGTCTTCTTTCTTATATTCGTAATAAACTGAATATAATATCTTATTTTTTCTTAATATATTTGATATATCCTCGGCAGCCTCATCATATGAAATAACAATCATTATGTTATCAACTTCTAATGCCGACTCTATAAATTTCTCTGTCATGTCTTTTCCATTTACAAAAATTATAAATGCACTTTCTTTATGTCTAGCAGCCATTTTTAAATCTGATACTTTATCTCTACTTGTGATTACACTCCAAATATAAATACCGTTATTTTCTCCTTCTTCTATAAACTTATCGTAATTAGAAATATTTTTATCAGTATCTATATTCATAATCCATGGCTTTTTAATTTTGTTTTCTCTAATATATTTTTTTATTTTATTTATTCCTAAGATACAGCCATTATAACCCAAGTTAATACCAAATCTCTGCAGTCTACCTTTATCAACATTTTGAATAACATCTTTAAATAATATATAATAGCCACTATTTTCATCAAAAAGCATCTTTTGAATATTTCTAAAAAAGGCTCTTTGGCTATTATCCTTTGCAAACTGCAAAGCCATATCAACCAAGTTTCTAAGTGATCTTTCAGAATTATCTTCTATATTTACCAGTGAATTTTTAACTACATTTTCTATAGCCAATCGTGCTGTATTATACCCCATAATAATACTCCTAATAAAACTATACACATATTTTATATTTCTTCACATACATATTAATAAAATATGTACATAACCTCAATGGACACAGTTTCTTAAGAGAGAAAAAAAGTAACATTATTACCAAACTGTCCAAAAGTATGACACTGTTACTTTTTTGTCCAATGAAAATACATAAAAAACATCATATAATAAACTCAATTAAAGAAAGAAAGGGTGTAAAAACATGGCAAATAACATAAAAGATACTATGCAAAATTTTGCATTAAATAAAGCGTTGAAATACATCGAAGGCAATCCAGAAGAAAATATTTCTAAACTTATGGCTTTAGTCGATAAATTTTCACCAAATGGTTGGTATCAAAGTCAAAGAGATGCAATAAGAGCCGTAATCGAAGAAAAAAACAACTGGTATCAGCTTATGCTTAGGTTATATGAATTAGACCCTGAAATTAGAAAAACATTTTTCCAAAACTTCTTGTTTAATGCAAGTTTAAAAGGAAGTGCTATTCAAGAAGAAACACAAGAAAGAGAAGGTTGTAATGTACCTTGGGCAATCTTGCTTGATCCAACATCAGCATGTAACTTACATTGTACAGGTTGTTGGGCAGCAGAATATGGTAACAAACTAAATCTTAGCCTTGAAACTATAGATTCTATTATTCGTCAAGGTAAAGAACTTGGTACATACATGTATATTTACACAGGTGGTGAACCATTGGTTCGTAAAGAAGACTTAATAAAAATTTGTGAAATGCATCCAGATTGTGAATTTTTATCATTTACTAATGGTACATTAATAGATGAAGAGTTTTGTAAAGATATGCTAAGAGTTAAAAACTTTGTTCCTGCAATTTCACTAGAAGGCTTCGAAGAGGCTAACGACTCTCGCCGTGGAGAAGGATGCTATAAAAAAGTAAAAAAAGCAATGCAGCTTCTAAAAGCTCATAACTTACCTTTTGGTATTTCAACTTGTTACACTAGCATAAACTACGCTGACATTACAAGTGAAGAATTCTTTGATTATATCATAGACAATGGAGCTTTATTTGCTTGGTTCTTCCACTACATGCCAGTTGGCAATGGTGCTGCTACAGAGCTATTACCTACTCCAGAGCAAAGAGAAGTAGTATATAATAGAATTAGACAAATGCGTAATACTAAACCTATATTCACTATGGACTTCCAAAACGACGCACAGTATGTAGGCGGATGTATCGCAGGTGGCAGAAGATATCTACATATCAATGCTAAAGGAGATGTTGAACCATGTGTATTTATTCATTATTCAAATGCCAATATACATGAATGTACTTTACTTGAAGCATTAAAGAGTCCTTTATTTATAGATTATCATAACAATCAACCATTTAATGATAATATGCTAAGACCGTGTCCTATGTTAGAAAATCCCGAATATATTAGCAAAATGGTAAACGAATGCAAAGCAAAAAATACAGATTATGAAAGTCCAGAATCAGTAGAACATCTTTGTGAAAAAACAATTCCATACGCAAAAAAATGGACAATAAAAGCTGAAGAGCTTTGGAATAAATAACTCACTTTAAAATTTCCTACATAATACATAATATACTTAATACCACTAAAAAGACGCTATATTTTTACTCATCACATAAAATATAGCGTCTTTTATTTAAATCACCTTAGTTGTCCAATCTTCAATATTCCAAATATCAGTTACCACATCTTCATAAAATTCTGGCTCATGACAAACTAATATAACAGTACCCTTAAAATCTCTAATAGCTTCTTTTAAAACATCTTTAGCAACTTGATCTAAATGATTTGTAGGTTCATCTAAAACCAATAAATTCATAGGTTTTTGCATAAGCTTACAAATGCGAAACTTTGCATTTTCTCCACCTGATAAAACCCTAACTTGACTTTCTATATGTTCTGTAGTTAAACCACATTTAGCAAGAGCCCTTCTTGCTTCACCATTATCTAAATAAGGAAATTCATCCCAAAAGTCTTGTAATGCTGTTTTAGAGCTACCATCATGCTCTTGCTCAAAATATGCAGGCTCCGCATAATAGTCAAGTTTAACCATTCCATCATATGGTTTAATAATACCCAACATAGTCTTTAATAAAGTAGATTTACCAAGGCCATTTACACCCTTTATAGCAATTTTTTTACCTCGTTCAATATGAAAACTCAATGGATTTGTAAGAGGCTCATCGTATCCAAGAACTAGATTCTCTGCCTCTACAACATACTTACCTGGTGCTCTTGAATATTCAAAATTAAATGACGGTTTTGGCTTTTCCTTAGATAACTCAATTTTTTCCATTTTATCAAGCTTTTTTTGCCTTGATTTAGCCATATTTGAAGTTGCAATTCGTGCTTTATTTCTAGAGATAAAATCTTCAAGATCAGCAATTTCTTTTTGTTGCTTTTTATAAGCCTGCTCAAGTTGTTCTTTTTTGATATTATACATATGCATAAAATCATCATAATTACCCGTATATCTAGTAAGCACAGCATCTTCAACATGATAAATAACATTTACTACATCATTTAAAAATGGAATATCATGAGATACCAAAATAAACGCATTTTCATAGTTTTGCAAAAATCTTTTAAGCCATATAATATGATTTTCATCTAGATAATTAGTAGGCTCATCTAAAATTAAAATCATAGGATTTTCAAGAAGCAACTTTGTAAGTAATACTTTAGAACGCTGCCCCCCTGAAAGCTCTGTAACATCTTTTTCCAAACCTATATCACCTAAACCAAGACCATTGGCAAATTCCTCGATTTTAGCATCAATAGTATAAAATCCACTTTGCTCTAACATTTCCTGAATTTCAGCTGCATCCTCCATAAGAACAGTCATCTCTTCATCAGAAGCTTCACCCATCTTGTCATAACAAGCAAGCATTTCTTTTTCAAGTTCAAAATAATGGCTAAATGCTTCTCTTAAAACTTCTCTTATAGTTTTTCCAGGAGTCAAAGTAGTTCTCTGATCCATATAACCTGTAGTAATATGCTTACACCAATTTATAGTTCCTGCATCTGGCATAAGCATACCTGTAATTATATTTAAAAATGTACTTTTACCTTCACCGTTAGCTCCAACTAAGCCAACATGTTCTCCTTTATTTAATCTAAAAGACGCATCTTCTAGAATCTGTCTCCCTCCAAATCCATGAGAAACTTTATCTACAACTAATACGCTCATCATCATCCTCCATTTACTCTATTTTTAAAACATAGCAATAATAAGGATATCAGTTTATATGCTAGCTGTAAAGTAATACATTTTATTTTTAAGGATAATAAGGATTTGGTCTAAAAAATAGCACAAATAAATCAGCTATAATTCCTATTCCAAGTAATCCACCTGTAAACATATAAAGTATCCCCATTGCTGCTTTACCTTCATAAAATTTATGTATTCCTAAAGCGCCAAAAAACAAACACAAAAAAATAGCAACCCATTTACTTTTAGCATACATTCTAACTTCCTCCTTCAATAGTTTTATTTTATCCTAAAAGCTAAACATTTAAAATATATCTATTGGCAAAATAAAACGCATTTATTTGCTACTTTAGCAAAATTATAAAAAAAAACAGCCATTCCTAAAAATAGCTGTAATTTTTGGCATTATTAAATTTTTTTAACCACTTCTGATTTAAGCTTCATAGCTCCAAACCCATCAATCTTACATTCGATATTGTGACCATCTGAAGCTTCAGGTACAAGTCTGATATTTTTAACCTTTGTACCTATTTTAATCGATGATGAGCTACCCTTAACCTTTAAATCACGTATTACTGTAACTGAGTCTCCATCGCTAAGCACATTGCCATTGGCATCTTTTATAACTTCTTCAGACTCTTCTTCTGAAAGCAATGTCCATTCGTATGCACACTCAGGGCAAATCAACAATGCTCCATCTTCATAAGTGTATTCAGATCCACACTTTGGACAATTTGGTAATGTATTCATATTTTTTCTCCTCATATCTTTATTTATAATCGTCTTATTATCACATAGATATATGTATAAATCAAGAATAATATACTTTAATTAAATCTACTTTGTAAGCTTTCAACTAATGACCAAAGTTCTTTACTTAAAATAAAAAATACTTTTTCAAATGGATTTACCATAATTCCATCAAGTTTCTGTTCATAATTTCTTGCTATATTTATAACTTCAAGCAATGAGATATATTCATTTGTAAATTCCTCTCCATAGCAATCTAAAAACTTTCTATTTGAAAAAACAGGTAAAAACCTTCCCTCTTCATTTTCTAAAATTTCTAAATTTCTATTTTCATCATTTTTACAAAGTACCCAAACCTTACTATCTCTTAATATCTCAAGTAAATATAATAAATAGTCTTTACTTCTATAACTTATAAAGGCTTCAATAGCCTCTTCTAAAATCTGACCATCTTCTAAATCCTCTATATCTAGCGTCAAATTTTCATCATAAAATACTATATTACAAACTACCTGTTTATCTTTAGTCTCTTGAGCTACAAATTTCACCTCATCACCCTTATGAACCCCAAAATCTTGATCGGGTTCATTTAAAAGGATACCCATAAAATACATATCTTTAAGACCTGTTACACGCACCCAACAACCTTCTGGCGTCATACTTTCTTTTACAAATCTAACTAAAATATCATCTATAAAATATTGATGCCTACACTGATCTAAAAAGCTCATCTGTCTCATTATTTCAATTTCGTTAGAAACCTCAAAAGTTTCCTTGAGAATGGCTAAATGTTCTTTAAACTGATTTGCAAGTCCACCATCTTCATCTCCTAAAAAGATACATTCTTCATTTTCTACACTATCTATTCTGAAAGTTACTCTAATATTTTCTGATGGTGTTTCTACCCATGATTTTTCATTTTCTGTAAAAACAAAGCCTAACATTTCAAGAGACAAACCTGATTCTCGATCATAGTAACCATAAACTAAAACACCAAAAGCCTCTTTGCTTTCTGGAAAATCTTTTAGCGATTCAATAATAGCATCTCCTATTGGGACTATTACAAAATGATTGTAAAACGCCCTAAATCCTAGCTGTGCATAATTCATACAATTACTCCCCTATTTAACTATTTTATAGTTTCCATTCATAGCACGAGGTTCACCTAAAGGTAACCCTGTATCTGAAGGCCATATCATTTCTGTAATTTTTACTTTGATTTTTTTACCATTATATTTTGACGGATTCTTCAAATTATCAAGTTCGATCATTTTTGCTTCTCCCGCATGAGATCCTTGTCCATCACCACTAATAGCAGTAATGCTTATTTTTTTATCAAAAACTAATAAAGCAAATTTTTCACTTGTATCTGCATACCCGCTATTAGGGTCTTGTATTCCCTGAAGCTTTAGTACTTCATTATATGATAAGTATTTTAATGTACCCTGAAAAACAGTCTTATTATCAACTTTAGCTCCCATATCTTTCTTTGATTTTTCTGAATCTTTAGTTGCTGGCTTTTGCTCTTCTTTTGATTTATTCAAATCAATTTTGCCAGCCTTTAAATCCTCTAATGGTGATAAATCTTTTACTTCATACCAAATGATTTCAACACTTTCACCATCGTCTACATTTTCAGTTCCTAAGATATAATCTTTTATCTTTGTATTTTTTAAAACTGCTGTTCCATCCTCTTTAATTTGTAAATTTACTCTTATAATTTCAAACTTACCATTACCTGAAGATCCCTGATTTAAAATAATTCCATCTTTATTGTTTGATGCAGCTAAACCACCTCTAAATCCACCTATGCTAGCAACGCCTGTTGCTATAGTTTCAGAAGGCGATAAAAGCTTGTCATTTTCTTTATCATAATAAAATACTTTATTATATTCTAAACCAAATGACTTATCGATTTTTTGAATTATAAGCTCTGGGATTTCATCATCATCCATATACGCAAACGCATATTTATACTCATATGACGGGTTTTCAACTCCAGTATCATCTATTGCAAAATCAATTTTATCACATTCTTTAATCTGTTCTTCATAAAGTGTTGCAACTTTTTCGAGAGGATTTTCCTCTTTTTTAGTTTCTTCTGCTTTTTGACCACAACTTGCAAAAGTCAATGTTACAGCCATAACTAACGCTAATAATATTCTTCCTTTTTTCATAATTAACCTCTTTTTTAAGTTCTAGTTATCTTGTTTTTACTTTCTTTATCTTACTCCAGCTAGAATACAATGTACCGCTGGAAGTCTTTTTATAAGTTCTAACTTGTACATAATATTTCTTTTTAGCCTTAAGCTTCTTTACAGTTTTAGAAGTAGCCTTATAACCTTTAACCGTTGTTATCTTAGACTTTTTCATCTTTGAAGAAGTCGAATATCTAACTTGGTATCCTGTAACCTGTTTCGTCTGCTTCTTAAAATAAGCTCTAAAAGATCTTTTATATGACTTTATTTTACTAAAGGATGTTTCCTTAGGATTTATTTTAAAATATAAAGTTTTTGTTCCTCTATAATTTCCTTTAAATTTAACGATAGCTTTATACTTGCCAACATTTTTTCTACCTTTAGAATAACTTACAGTATAATCTATTCTATTTACTAAAGTTCTACCATTAGCATTTTTTATCTTTAAACTTGGTTTTTTAACTCTGCCATTGTAAGTGTAAGATGAAGTTGACAATCTTATGCTAGATATATAAGGTGTACTTTCACTAGTGAATATTTTACCACATTCTATACACTTTTTATATTTATAGCCACTGCTTGATAATGACGAATAGCTATTTACAATCCAACTACTTAAACTATGAGCTTTAAGGGGAAGTTGTTCAGATGATACTGTAGTTTTATTTTTTCCTGCCTGATCTTTATAATAGTTATCACACTTTATACAATGATAATATTCATTATTTCCGTTTACTGTACATGTAGATGCTCTAGCTGAAATTTTTTCCATTTTATGAATATGCGATAATCTATCAATTACTGTTCCTAAGTTTCTCTTATCCTTACAAACTGTACATTCTTCGTGTTTTAATCCTTTTGATTGTTCATTTGCTTTTTTATCAACAATCCATATAAATCTATGTGCTTCTACTTTACCACTTTTATTTCCGCAAATGCATTCCTTCCAATGACTATTTGCATCTGAACTCCATATTGTATAACTATGAATGTGGTTTTGATTATCCTTACATATGCACAAATACCCATCACAATTTAAATTGTTTTCAGATTGATCATAAATATATTTTATATTATTTACAATATGAATTTTGTGATTATTTTCACTTCTATCAGCATTTGCCATATATAACTTATCAGGATATCCAACAGTTCCTTCATCACAGTTAGTTATATCTACAAGATAATTCTTATTTTTTCTATGGATTATATTCCACATATGTGATCCACCTGAACCATCAGCTGTTTTCATATCACCTGTAACTGAAAAACAAGTTGTTTTTTCTTTGAAATTTGAAATATCACATAAGTATTGAAATGCTTTTGAATATCCTTCACATACTACATTTGTATTTGGATCATTGTCAAATACGTAAATAAGTTGCCAAGGATCTCCATATGGAGCAGCTTTTGAAGAATCTGCCGCATCATAATTATATGAAACTAAATTGCAAATTTCATCGCTATATAAAGTTAATTTTTCATCGTCTGATTTACTTTCATACTTATCTACAATATTTTTAGCATTTTCTACTGCTTTTGTGGCCGCACCAGTTTTACTTGTGTCTACTGTATATTCACCGCTACCTTTATACGCAGACGTAACCTTAAAGCTCAATAAAATATTATTAACCTTTACTGATTGACTATCACCTATCATGCTACATGCCCATTTCCATCCAATAGTTTTATCAAACCAATAAAGATCATACGGACAATCTGCTAAGAGAGCATGCATAAGTTTATTAAAATTAATACTGGCATTAACTTTTTCCTCCATTTTAACCTTAGCTGCTTCTGACAGCTTTCCATTTACAACCAATTCACTTCCTACTTCTTCTCTTGTTAAAGTTATATCACAAGGCATTGTAAATTCTGTTGATATCTGCTGTCCTTTGGCTACTTTTTCAAAGCCACTTCTCAATAAATAATACGCTTCTTTAGTTAAAGAGCCGTCTTCAAGTCTACTACCTGCTGTAATACCAAAAGAAGATATATCTCCATTGATTTCCTCATACATAAGCTTGTTTACATATTCTTTAAATAGCTCATCATCATTTGGAAGCTCATCTAAAACTTCAATTTTCTTCCCTATAGTCTCAGAAATATTTTCATTGGCTGCAAAAACTGATGCAGGCATCATAGTAAATGTCAACGCCACACTTAAAACTACGCTTAAAAGTAATTTAATAGTATTCTTCATATTCCCCTCTAATTTCCTAATTTACTTACTCATTTAATTCATCTCTCATCTGTACAACTGTCTTTTTTAATACTGGATGCAATTTATATGGTGCAATTTCTGATAATGGATTCAAAACAAACTCTCTTTTATGCATCTGAATATGAGGTATAAGTAAGTCTTCATCTTCGCATACTTCATCATCATACATGAGAATGTCAATATCAAGAGTCCTTGGTCCCCATCTAATAATACGCTCTCTACCTGCCATAGCTTCTATTTTATGTATTTTTTCTAAAAGTTCTCTTGGTGTAAGCAAAGTCTTCATCTTAATACAAGTATTTAAAAAATCATCTTGCTCAACTCCACCATAAGGCTCAGTGACTAAATACTCTGCAACCTTAAGCACCTTACATTCTTTAATACTATCAAGCTCTTTTATAGCATCATCAAGATAAGCCTTTTTATCACCTATATTAGAACCTAAACTTAAATAAACATCATGCCAACTTCTATCAATAGTCACACTTACCGTCTCAAGAGGCAATCCAACAGGTGCCCATGGTTTTTTTATACTCAAAGTTACACCATTTACTAAATCATAATTTAAAAGCAAAGCCTCTGCAAGGTTTTCAGCTACTGCCTCTATAAGTTTATACGTATTTTTCTTCATAAACTCTGTAATAAACAAGCATACCTCACCATAGTTAACAGACTTATCCAAATCATCATCCATCGCTGCTGACCTTGTATAAACTCTCATAGATAAAGAAATTTCAAATTTTTGTCCTAAAATATTTTCCTCAGAAAAAACTCCATGATTTGCAAAGACCTGTAAATTTTCAATTTTAATTTCATCAAATTTCATAGCTTATCCTTTCAAAATAGCCTCTGTCATCCTAATCGCTCTTAAATTTTCCTTTACATCATGAACTCGAACAAATGATGCTCCCTTAATAACTCCTATTACAGAAGTTGCAATAGTTCCCTCAACTCTTTGATCAGCTTCCAAATCAAGAGTTAATCCGATTACAGATTTTCTTGATGTAGCAAGAAGCAATGGATAACCTAAATCATTTAATTCCTCTAAATGATTTATAACTGTCAAATTGTTTTCATATGTTTTACCAAACCCAACGCCTGGATCTAAAATTATTTTGTCACTTGCGATACCTGCTTTCATGGCAATATCTATAGTTTCTCTAAGATCATTTTTCATATCTTCCATAAAGTTTTTGTAATTTGCTTTATGACGATTGTGCATTAAACAGCAAGGAACACCTGCTTTTGAAATAAGGCTTGCCATTTTGTCATCATGCTTTAATCCCCAAATATCATTTACAAGATCTGCACCAGCCTTAAGCGCTGCATCTACTACATTACTTTTATAACTATCTATTGATACAGGAATGTCAAACTCTTTTTTTACACGCTCTATTATAGGCACTACTCTTTCTATTTCTTCATTTTCTGTTATTGCAACATGACCTGGACGTGTAGACTCACCTCCTATATCTATAATTGCTGCACCTTCCTTTATCATTTCTTCTGTATGTTTAAGTGCACTATCCATATTGTTCCATTTGCCACCATCTGAAAATGAATCAGGTGTTACATTTAAAATCCCCATAATGTAACATTTATTTTCCAAGTCAAATTTTTTATTTCCTATAGTAAACATTTTACTCTCCTTATATATCTACCTTTAAATTCATTTTTTCTTCATCCCATTTACACTGATTCTTTACATGACAAAAAAGGCACATTCGGGATTTTTTGTCTGCTCTATATAATACGCCTTTTAAACCTTTATCACTTTTGGTTTCTGAATTTCTATGAGCTAAAATTGCATCTTTTATTTTTCTTATTTCTTCTTCATAAAAGTCACATGCCTTTAAAATTTCCTCACATAAAGTAGCGCCCGCTTCTTCATGATCAAGTCCTTTAGAATATTTAGGACTTCTTCCGATATCATGAGTAAAAGCAGTAGCATATATTATTTCCTTATCTATGCCTAAATTATTTTCTAGATTTTCAATATACATAAGACGAGCTACATCCATAAGATGTTCCCTTCCATGACGACAAAAGACTCTCTTCTCCTCATACGACTCTATATCCGAAATAGCAGCATTCCATAAGGAGTTATTTATAATCTTGTTTAGTCTATCCATAGCTATTTACCTAACATGCGATAAAACTCATTACGCAAATTTTCATTTTCAGCAAATACACCACGAGTAACAGTTGTTACAGTCTTAGTTCCAGGCTTTTTGATACCTCTCATAGTCATACACATATGCTCTGCTTCAATTAAAACCATAACACCCTTCGGATGAAGTTCTTGCATTAAAGCATCAGCCACTTGAGCTGTTAATCTCTCTTGTAATTGAAGTCTTTTGGCATAAACCTCAAGAGTCCTAGCAATTTTAGATAAACCTACAACCTCTCCCTCCGGAACATATGCAATAGCAGCTATCCCATAAAATGGCAACATATGATGCTCACACATTGAATAAAACTGTATATCTTTTTCAATTACTATATCGTTACTATCTGCTATAAATCTTTTTTCTAAATGAATCTTAGCATCATCTTTATATCCTTTTGCAAGTTCTTCATACATCCTTGCAACTCTAAGAGGAGTTTCTAATAAACCTTCTCTTGTGACATCCTCACCTATACCATCTAGTATAAGCCTTACACCATCCATTATTTTATCTCTATTCAAATGCTTACCTTCTTTCCCCATTATAAAGTGCTTTCTCCGCATCACCCAAAAATGATAATGAACCAAATATAACTATTATACAATCTTCATCTTCTTTGGCCATTTTTATAGCTTTTCTAACTGCTTCATCGATAGTTTCAGAAGCCTCACAAGATTTATTTACTTTTATCACTTCATCTCTTAACTCCTCTGCTGATAATGCACGAGGATTATTAGGAGTTTGTACAGTTATAATATGTTCTGCTCTTTTAGCAGTTATTTCAACTATTTCATCATAATCCTTATCGCTAAACACACCAAATATATAGATATATTTTTTATTATTGAAATACAATTCTAATGATTTCATAAGTTCTTTTGCGCCAGCTGGGTTATGAGCACCATCCATAATAACTGGTGGTGTTTCAGAAATTAATGTAAATCTACCCTTCCAGACTGTTTTATTAAGGCCATTTAAAACATCCTCATCACTTATATGATAACCTTGTTCCCTCAAAACTTTTATAGCCTCTAAAGCTACTATAGCATTTTGTGGCTGATAGCTTCCTGGTAAGCTAATAGTTACATCATGCCATTGTTTATAATCAAAACTCTGTTGTTTCAAATTCCGTGATTTTAACTTGATTTCATTAGGATCTACAATAGTTAATTTACAATTTTTTTCAATAACTTTATTTTTTATAACTTTTGCTGCATCTTCTTTTTGAGCTGCAGATATTACTCTTGTATTTTCCTTAATAATACCAGCTTTTTGCTCTGCAATTTTCTCTAGTGTATCACCTAAAAAATCTTTATGATCTAGGCTTATAGGCATAATAATTTCCAAAATAGAAGTGTCGATTATATTTGTAGCATCAAGGCTACCTCCTAAGCCTGTTTCTAAGACAACTATATCGCATTTTTTTTCCTTAAAATATAAAAAAGCAAGGACTGTTTCAACTTCAAATAAAGTTGGTATCCCTGCATTATCCTTTTTCATATCTTCTGTTGCTTTTGCAATAGCTGTTACATGACTTGCTAACGAATCTTTATTTATATATTCGCCGTCTACCTGTATTCTTTCACGATATGTGTCTAATGTAGGGGAAATATATCTTCCCGTCTTATATCCTGCACCAGACAGTATCGTTGAAAGATATGCTAGGCAAGATCCTTTCCCATTTGTTCCGGAAATGTGGATAAACTTTAAGTCCTTTTGTGGATTTCCAAGTCTGTCAAGCAGCTCTTTCATATTATCGAGGCCAAGTACACTTCCGTATCTAGATATTTGATCTAGATATACTCTTGATTCTTCGTAATTCATTTTTCTCCTATCCGAGAGTTTTTCTCTCTTATTAATACACCTTTATTATAATATGGAATAAAAAAATTAGCAAATCATTTACATATAAGTAATTCTTTGCAATATATTTGTCAATATCTTATCAAAACCATATTGTTATGTTTCTTAACAATTATATATCGATTCGGTTTTGATTCGATTTAGACTCGTATTTGTCATATATTTATTATATTACCCTTTAAATTATCTGTTTTCTCTCTTATTTTAAGAAATAATTATAGTTTCTATCATCATTAGGCATTAAAAACATCTATGTAAACACCATTTAATATTGTTATTTTTATAACAATTGATACGTTTTAGATTCGCAACTTTATAGCTGTGATTCGTTTTCAATTCTATTGACAAATAAATAACAATTAATAATAATTTGCTCAAGAATTATAAACGTTGAAATTTCAACGTTTTAAAAATTATATGCTTTTTTTATAAAGTTGGCATGACTTTTGCTATATATATTAGTGTAAAGAAAATAGTAAACAATCACATTAATTGATAAATAAAATTTGGAAAGGAAGTATTTATTATGACTAAAAGATTTATGGCAGGTTACACAAAGATCACTAACAACGGAGTTATCGGATATTTAAAAGAAAATGAAATTAAAGCACTTTGTTCTTCAGTTGGTGCTTCTCCAGCAGATACAGCTGGCGCTTTAGCTAGAGCTAACAACATCAATCACGTTGTTTTTTCTAGAATGACTAAATAAGTAAAAAAATAAACAAGCTATAGATTAAATATGGCTTGTTTTTATTCTCTTCAGTTGTCATTTTGGTGGTCTCACGTCCTTTCAATTATCAAAGCTTTAACGGTTCCTGTTATTTAACCCTTTTTCTTCTCTTTTGTTAATTTTATTATAGCATCTTTTTCCCATAGGTCAATAGTTTTTTGTATTTTTCCATATATTTTTTTATATTTTTTTGTGTTGTTTTTAAATTTATACAAGATAAAAGCCGATTACTTATCAACATAGAACTTGTAATCGGCATTATCTTTAAACTATTTAACAAGCTTAGAAGCTGCAGCTTCATCTACTACTACAGTTACATCTGGATGGAACTGTAAAATAGAAGCTGGCACTTTCGGTGTAACTTCACCACAAAATGCTTTTGCTACAATATCTGCTTTATCTTCACCACTTGCAACAACAAGAATTTTTTTAGCTTTCATAATTGTTCCAATCCCCATAGTGTAAGCCTGTCTTGGAACTTCATCTGCTGAAGCAAAAAATCTCTTATTTGCTTCTATTGTACTTTCTGTTAAATCAACACAGTGAGTTTCTTTATCAAATACATCTGAAGGTTCATTAAAACCAATATGACCATTGTGACCTAATCCAAGTAACTGAAGATCAATACCGCCATAAGATAAAATTACCTCTTCATAACGTTTACATTCTTTTTCAGCATCTTCTTCTGTGCCGTCTGGAACATTAGTATTTGCTGGATCGATATTTACACGATCAAATAAATGTTCATGCATAAAATAATAATAGCTTTGATCATGATCATGATCAAGTCCACGATATTCATCTAAATTTACAGATGAAACTTTTGAAAAATCCAAGTCTCCTTTTTCATATCTTTCTACTAGTTGATCATATGTTCCAATAGGTGTAGATCCTGTTGCAAGACCTAATACACACTCAGGTTTTGTAATAATCTGCGCAGAAATGATATTTGCTGCTTTTCTACTCATATCTTCATAGTCTTTTGTTACAATAATTTTCACTTTATACCTCCTCAAATATATCATATATATATTAGTGTCTACTTTATGATAGTTTTAAGTATAGCATATTTTATTTTCTTACTACAATATTTAGTTTAATTTGTTTCTAATTAGTAATAGTTTTTCAATAACGCTAAATAACTCTCTAGCCAGCGTCATCGGGCTCAAGTTTTACTTCTCTAATAGTCTCATCAAAACTTGATGCCCAGCCATCTTAAATACATAAAAGTTAATTTATGGGACGTCATATTATTTTAATATTATATATTTACCCACCACCCTTGATTATCCTTATAACCATTTCTATTCATAAAAGGCTCTAATATAGCTTTTTGACCAATAATTGGTATTTGTACACCTTCTTTTATAAGAATGGCAAAAATTTTATAGCGCAATCTATCTGCTAATAAAAACCATAAATCTGTTTTTTCTACAGCTAGCCTATATTCTTCTGTTCCTTCTTTATAATCATATATTTCATCTTCTATCCACCAAGCTTTATTTTCGGCTATCGCAAATAACATTGCTAATTCTTTCTCGTTTTTAATTTTTGATAGAGCTTTTTCTGCTTCTTTTATAGTTAAATCTGGAGCAGGCTCTTTTGCCATAACAAATACATTTTCATTCATAATAAAATTTTTCATACTAATCACCTATTTTCCTAAACATACTACTATTACTACTTTCTTAAAAGTTTATATTATTAATAGTAGCACAATACTTGACCAAAAAAGCGTACATTAAAAGTATAAAAAATTAATATCAATATAAAACCTCCAGACTATAATAGTCTAGAGGTTAATTATTATTTTAACTCTTCTTTTAATTGTAATATATTTTTTTCAATCTCTTTTATTATGAACTTAAATTCCTCATCTGATTTTCCAGTAGGATCATCTAAACCCCAGTTATCATCAAATGATCTACCAATAAATGGACATCCTACATTACAGCCCATAGAAATTGCAATGTCCGGCTCTGGTATATCTGAAATCAGTTTTGAATACTGAGTTTCTTCCATGTCTATGCCATACATTTCTTTTATAATTCTAACAGCATCTTGATTGATTTGTGGCTTAGTCTGTGTACCTGCAGAATAACTTTCAAAAATATCTCCTGCAAGATGTTTTCCAAAAGCCTCTGCAATCTGACTGCGACAAGAATTATGAACGCAGATAAATGCAACTTTTTTAGGTTTCTTATGAAATGGGCAAGCTTCTTTTAAACATTGATTATTCATATGAGAACGCGAACAAACTATTTCGCCTAGCTGCATATTTATTCCAAGTTTTTCCCTTGTAAATTCAACTGCTTTCGCAATAGCAAGATACGAATCCCTCTTGCAACAACGAGGACCGCCATTCCTGCCAATAGCATCAAGAGCTCTTGAAGTCATTTGATTTGAAAGCCCCCAAGTTTCTTTGGAAAGTGGTGTGGATTTTAAGGCGATGGCAAGGTATATTCCGGTGCTGATTCCTGCGCCGCAAGCTCCCCAAAAGCCGCATACGCCTCCTGGCACTTCTTGTCCTCTTTTCTGCATCTCGCATATGGCTTTTTTTAAGTCCAAATCTCCTCCTGCGTTTTTGTATGCTGTAAGTAACGCCGCGCCAACCATAGTATGATGTTCAGGCCCATGCATATGATACGCCTCAATATCCATCATTTTTTCCATAATCTCTATAGGATTTTTAGACTTGCTGTTAAGGCAGATTGCCATAATTTCATCAATACCGCTAGTGTGGCACTGGTCGCAGACAAAATGACCATTGACGCATCTTGTTTTGCTACGCTGCTTTTTATGGCATAACTCACACTCCATCTCTTCATCCGTTTCAAGATATTCAAGTGGCGCCTTGCAAATTAAACACTCTTCATTCATATACTATTTACCTCATTATTTATAATTCTTCTTTTGTAATTTCAGTTACATCTAGTTGGATCTTATAAGTTTTATTTTTGCCCTTTAAATCAGTTGTTTTTAATTCAAACCATAAATTATTACCTATCTTTTCAGCATCACTTTCTTTTAAAATATCCCCTGAGATTTGACCAATCTTTTTAGAAATATCTACACTTTCACCTTTTTTGTCGTTAACAGTATTAGAAAGTAATTTTTCTTTTTCACTTCCGTTGATATAAAAAGTAGTTGAATATGAAGCTATATGATTAAATTCCTTTGACTTTAATTTCAAATCACCACCATAACAAACATCTTCTTCACCGTTTGAAATAATTACCCCATTTGATATGGAAATATACTCATTTTCTCCATTAAAAGAATATGCTTTTACTATTTGGTCTGCATTATTGTTAGAATTTACATTGCATCCCATAAATAAAATGGTGCATGCAAACAGCGATAAAATAACTGCTATTTTCTTTTTCATTACTATATCTCTCCTTATTGTTTAAATTGCTTTTATAATACTATAGTTTTAAGGAAAACAAAATATCAATTACTTTAACTTAAAATATTTAACCTGTGACCACGGTCCATAAACTCTATATGTTTTGCGTCCAATCTTTGTGTAAGTAAATGACCTGATTTTGTAATAGTATCCCTTTTTTCTAACTGCTTTTACAACCTTTGATTTTGCACTTATAGTCTTGTATGTACCCACTATTTTAGTCTGCTTCTTTGATGTGGATTTAGATATCTGATATCCCTTTTGTCCAGGAATGTCTTTCCAGCTTACCACCACTTTATTTTTGCCGTACTTTTTAACCTTCGAAATAGGCACTTTTTTCAAAGTATAAATAGCAGTAGTCTTATAATTAGTTGATTTATATTTTACCTTTGATTTTTCATAGTAAGGCACAACTTTAAATTCATACTTAGCACCATCAGTAAGATTCTTTTTAGTTAAAGAAGTTTTTGTAGTTCTAAGTAAATATGTCCACTTCGTTGTCTTACTTCTGTTTCTATAATATACATAGTAACCTTTTGCATTTTTCACCTTACTCCAATAAACATTGATATCATCATATCCACCATACTTATTTGATAATCTAGATTTTACACTTGACGGTGCTGCTAGCATTAGTCTGCTTACAGAAGTTACATTTTTTACTGCTGAGCACTTTTTGCAATGAATTGACTTTTTACCACTAGTAGTTAATGTCGGTGCTTTGTCTATTGTGTAGTAACTATTCCATGTATGAGTTATTGGCATCACTTCACTGCGTTCTACATTGCATATTGTGCAGCGATGCTTTCTTAAACCTTGTTGAGTGCAACTTGGATATTTTATAATTTGCCACGGTCCAAATGCATGATCATCCCCATCAATAGCATGAAATTTCATACCTTTTGTCCATTCTGTTCCTACACTTAGCCAATGATTTACATATTTTTCTGCAACAGATCCTTTATATCCGATGATGCAGCATGCTGGAATAGGTGAATCCCAACCACCAACTCCATTGTCAAAAGCATTATCTGGCAATGATTTAGCAAGCCATACGTATTTTAAATTATCACAACCACTCAATAACTGGTTTGGTACTTGTTTTACTCCATCTTCTATAATTACAGTCTCAACTGCTGTTCCATAGAGTTGTGCATTTCCTTCCCACTTTGTTCCTGTTGGTATTACAACTGTTCCCGAAAGATTTTTACAGTCTGTAAAAACATCTGAATACCATGTTACTCCTTTAGGAAGCTTTATCGAAGTAATCCCTGTATTACTAAATGCTGTAACACCTACACTTTCTAGACCTTCATTTAAGTTAACTTCTACAAGATTTTTATTATTAACAAAAGCACTGTGATCTATTACTTTTACTGTAGAAGCCATGGTTACTTTTCTTAAGTTTATATACTTATTTGCAAAAGCAATTGCTGGAATTTCTGTAACGCCTTCTGCAACTCTAACTTCTTTAATTTGCTCTGCATACTGTTCCCACTGGTACAGCTTATCATTTTGCCATTTAATATCTTTAAGCAAAGTAAATACACCTGTTTCACTAAGCTTCCATCCATCACCTTTTATTTCTCTTACAGATGTCATTGACGGTGTTTCCTCTGCATAAGCACTTACTGCTCCATTTAACGGCACCACACTTATTATAAGAGCCAGTGCAAGAACAAAACTTATAATTTTCTTTTTCATTACTATACCTCTCTTATTTTATTTAACTAATTTGATTATCTATAAATATTTCTTAAATGCTTTTTTCATTTTCAATGCAACATCCATCGTCCAATCAAACTGTTCAGACCATTTATCTTTATTATCAAATTCTGCCCAATGAGATATAAGTATTCTGCTAGCTTTTTTATCTGGCAATTCTCTCCATTCAAGTTTCATATCCATATCCTTTTCAATTTCCATCTTATGAGAATTAAACTTATGAAACAGTTCTTTATCATCAGGAATATACCATTCTACAACAATCTGATTATCCTTACGAATCTGACTTATAGTGATATGACAAGCTGATGAACCTACACTTAAAGTCATCCAATGATCTGTGTTTGCCTTTCTCTTATTAAACTGCTTTGCAAATGCATTGTTTTGAAATGCATAATCATTAAAAGCAACCCAATAGTCATATCTTGCCTGCAGCGTAGGAGAATTACTGATGTTGCGTTTAATTTCCTTTGCCCAGTCATTTGGCTTTTCTACCACTTCAAATTTTACAGCAATATCAGAACTTCCAATTTGGTATAATTTAATTTCTACTAAGAAAAAAGCTATATTCTCATCGGTATGATTATTTAGCCACTCAATTGCAGAGCGATGTTCTTCTCTTGCCCTTTTAACAACCCAAATTACAATGTCGGCAGATTTACCAGATGCATACGTTATTAATTTACCAAGGTGGTCATGATTTGTATCTTCAAGTTGATTCTCGATGATTATTTTTCTATCTGTTCCTGTTTCTGTTGCATAAATATCTACATTAAAATCGCCAACGCTAGACTCAGTTTCATCTACAGTTATTTCCAATCCAACAGCATCTGCCAACAATGAAATATTATCTTCATCTGCAAGCCAAGGCGTAAAGTCTAATGCTTCATGTGGCCATACCATTCTCAAATCTTTTATTTCTTTCAGTTTTCCTAAATTAATCAATCCTGTTCCTCCCTACAAACAAATATCTCAAGTATGTATTAAACGATTTAATATAACTTTACCATATACCCCTAATATTTATATACCGAAACTCTTTCAAAACGGTCCACATCTACAAGTCCTCCTGGAGTCATTTTTAAATGCGGAATAACCGGTAGGCTGACAAATGCCATCATCATAAAAGGTTCCACATCCAAAGGAGCTCCAAGACCACGAACTGCCATTCTCACCTGCTCGTTTTCCATAGCTGCCCTCTTAGCGTCAACCTCAGTCATTAGACCTGCTATAGGCAAAGGCATTTTAGCTACAATCTCGCCATCCACACAAACGGCATTGCCGCCGCCCATATTTCTAACACAGTTAGCTACACACGCCATATCCTTGTGGTTAGTTCCAATAACAATCAAGTTATGAGAATCATGGGAAACCGATGATGCGATAGCTCCCTTTTTAAGGCCTATGCCTTTTATAAATCCTACGCCAATATGACCTGTATTGCCATGGCGCTCAACTACTGCTAACTTCAGAATGTCATTTTTGATGCTAATACCGTTGTTGTTATCCCAGTCTATCTTTGCCACATACTCATCTGTCAACAGCTGACCTGGATTAATCTTTATAACCCTGCATTTTTCTGACTTCGGTTCAATGAAAAAATCCTCCTCGCATAATGGCTTATTATAAAAAGAATTTCTAACGGCCTCATCTATCTCCTTGTTAATCTCTGGCTTATCAAAATCCTTCAATTTTCCATCAGAATAAACCAAAACACCTTTGGAATAAACCTGAGATATAGCCACTTTTTCCAAATCGTCTAAAACCAAAAGATCCGCTCTATACCCCGGCGCTACTGCTCCCACATACATGAGATTGAAACTTTCTGCTGCCTGAATAGTCGCCATCTTGATAGCTGTGATCGCAGACTTGCCATGGGAAACGGCAGTTCTGATAATATGGTCTATATGGCCTTCCTTTATAATATCTGCCGGATGTTTATCATCTGTCACCAAAAGACATCTTTGGCAATAAGGCTCATCAAATAAAGGTAGCAAAGAAACCAAGTCCTTAGCCGCCGTACCCTGACGAATCATAATGCGCTGGCCTTTTTTCAATTTTTCTATGGCCTCTTTGCTGTTTGTACATTCATGTTCATTTAAAATGCCCGCCGAAATGTATTTATCCAAATCCTTGCCACTTAGCAAAGGGCCATGGGCATCCACTACCTTCCTATGGACATGGGCATCCTTGATTTTTTTCATAACCTTAGGATCTTTTCCCAAAACTCCCGGATAATTCATCATTTCAGCTAACCCTAGCACCCTAGGATTTTCATAATAATGCTCTATTTCCTCTGCTTCAATGGCCATTTTTGACTCATCAAAAGGAGTAGCAGGCACGCAAGAGGGAATGTTTATATATACATTTAGCGGCAAATTTTCACTGCTAGCTAGCATATAGTCTATACCATTTAAGCCGCAAATATTGGCAATTTCGTGAGGATCTGCCACTACCGATGTAGTTCCATGAGGTAAAGCCACCTTGGCAAATTCATATGGCGTTAACAGGGTGCTCTCAATATGTATATGTCCGTCTATAAATCCAGGACAAATATATTTTCCAGTTGCATTGTAAACAACCTCTGCATCTGCATCGTCGTACTCACCTACACCTATTATTTTATCGTCTTCTATTAAAACGTTTTCTTTTTCCAAGCTATTTGAAAAAACATTTACGATTGTTCCATTTTTAATTAATGTTCTCACTGTTTTTTTAATCTCCTAGTCATTCTATATTCCTATAGTCCTAGACAAAATATCCTTACCATAGCACTTTTATTATATCACATAATCATAACCTCCATATGATTTAATGTAGTTGTACAAGCTAGGAATTAATAGCGTAAGACAATTTTTCAGCTTAATTATTCCTAGCTTTCGATCCATGATTATCTGCGGCGAATGCGGAGAAATGTTCCGAAGGCTCCACTGGAACAACCGTGGTTGCAAATCCATTGTCTGGCGCTGCATCAGCAGATTAGAACCGACCGTACAAGAATGCCACGCCAGAACGGTAAACGAGCTAGTCCTGCAGGATGTTGTAGTTGCCGCCATCAATCAGATGCTCGGTGACAAAAGCGACTATCAGGCACAGCTACAGCTAAACATCGCAACAGTCATCCGGGCATCACAGGCTACATCCCTTGACAATATCGATGCCAATCTGATGACTCTACAGCAGGAACTTCTGCAAAAGGCAAACAGCAAAGAGGACTATGATGAAATCGCAGATGAGATTTTTCGGCTTCGAGAGCTCCGTCAGCAAACCACAGTCGATACTGCCGCAAGAGATGAGTAGATAAAACGAATCAACAACCTGCAGAATTTCATTGCCCAGCAGACTGCACATCTTACCGAGTTCGACGAGTCACTGGTGCGACGCTGAGTCAAGCAGATAACCGTCTGGGATGACCATTTCACCGTGGAACTGAAATTCGGCCTGAGTATTGATATTCATGCATAATTCCGCAGATGCAAAAAGGCTCCTCACCACTGGAAACTAATCCGGTGATGGGGAGCTTTTTTCTTTTTTAGTCTTCCTTTGAGTAGTCACAGTTTGAACATACCCAAACTTCTCCATCCCAATGTAAGCAACCACCACATTCAGGGCATGGACGAACTTCATCATCCTCTTCCTCTAATTCGCCTGAACAATATGGACAATGGCTGTATTCAGATTCATCATAGACTTTATCACAAAATGGACACTGCTGCATAATTTCGCCTCCTTTCTATCTTGTCATCTAAAAATTAATCTTCGTCGTTTGCATTCTGAGCAGATCTGGTTAAATCCATCATCTTTTGTTTATATGTATCTCCATCAATTTCCTCATCTGCATACCGTCTCATTAACTCATCAATCTGGTCTTTCAGTTCATCTCTGGTCATTTTTTCACCCCCTGTTAAAAAGGCATATTGCAATGTATACAATAATAAGCCTTACTATCTCTCATCTCATGACAGTGAGGACATTCAACCAAATCCTCTTCTCCGTCAGAAGTTCTTGTTCTATGAGTATATCGAGAATAGTAAATCGTATCTCCTTCATCCCATAGAGTATTCTCATCTTCATTTCCACAATTTGCACATCTCATAACAATTACCTCCTAGCACTCGAAATCTGATATATTATTCAGCAATTCTGCTGACACAAAATAGGGATTATCATTATCGCCAATTTTTTCTATCAGGATAGCATCTTTATCTGATTCCAGTACTCTAAATTGGTCTCCGATTTTAAATTCCAATCCCTCATTGCTCATACCCTCAGCTGTTACAGTATACATTTTTGTATTAACTATCTCCGACAATTGTTCTTTATTTTTCCTCTGTTTTATTGCTTTTACAGTACGTTTAACAGCCACCTCGCCGCCTTTATAGACAGCTGCGCCGGTTCCAGCAATTATCAAAACGAGGTTTTTAGGGCCTCCGACCTTCTTTGCTGCAGTAGTTAGCCATTGATATGCACCTAGATTACTCATTCTCTTCGCCTCCTCCATCTCGTCTACCATATCGCATCTCTTCCTCGACTAATTCATCGTGATTTTTATAACCACCAAATATAGAAATCGCTTCAGCAATAAATTCACAATCCTCATCACTATATTCACCGGCTTTTAGCTTTGCAACATCACCTGCCAAATAGCTCGACGAATAAAATCGAGAAAACTGTTTTATGGTCATTTTTCCTTCCATACCATAAGCCTGTCCCAATATATTCTGATTTTCATATATGAGCTTAACCATTAATTGAATCTCTGGATGATTAGCTCCCAGGGCCTTGCGCTTACAAATCGCTTTAGGTAATACGTATTCTGCAAGCAACAGATCCAAGTCTGTATTTTTCATCATCTCTCTAATGCAGATAGCATACGTCCCAAATCACTATTATCCCATTCTTCGGTGGATTTTGATAACATCGTTTCAGCCAATTGTGCATATGCTTCACCTTGTGTATCCCTTGAAACATTCCATCTTTCAATGGCATTATCTTGAAAATCCTCAAACTTTACCTCACCCATTTTCTTAGGTCGTGATGGAAATCGCCCGGTTAGTTTGATGGTCTTCGCATATCCTAAATGGAGTTCCAGCTCTACCTTTTTTTTCTTCTAACTGCTCTACCTTCTGAGATATAGAAGTATCGAAATCAAACTCATCATCAGAGACCATATCGCAAATTTCTTTAATTGAATATCCCATACCCTGTAAAACTCGTATCGTCCAAATGCGGTCTATATCATCATCGTCATAATCTCGATATTGACCACCCTTATTTTCAGGCATAAGACCAGCTTTTTCAAATACGCGAAGTGCCTTTCTTGTAATACCTAAGTTATCTTCAACCCATTTAACCTTATACCCCAATACCATCACCTCCTGTCGAATTCATTATACAACATTGTCCCAAGGGCAAAGCAAAGGTTTTTTCAAAAAACGGATAAAAAATTATGAAGCACATCATAATCCATACAGATCTTCTTGTTTTCCTATCAAATATCTATTCCACTGCCTGCTACCCCTTCGAGTATCGAGTGGCTTGAACTGCGGTCAGTCTTGTTATCCATATAAGAAAACCGAGCTTTTCGCAAGGCTCCTCTGATGATGCTCACCTCGCAAAAAGCCCGGAAATACGTCACTTTTTTGGCTCTTATTTATCTTTTCTTGACAGCAAACATACCTTCTCCACGTGAAATTCTTAGGCAATTTTCAGAATTATGAAGAGTTCTCAAAAAGCCTTTATTTATTGGTGTTTTTGTTATAATTCATATATATATGAATGCCCATCTGCTCGGCATTTAAGAATAGGCTATTTTGAGAAATTGTATAAAATAGTTGAATCATCATTTTCTTTAAGCGGATCATCAGAATAGCAAAAGCTAACGCCAGATTCATTCTCAAATTTTCTAAATAAACCATACCTTAATAGTTTTGTTTTATCCGAATTGAAATCACTTCTTTTTCCACCATTAGGGTTTCTTTTTATTTTATAACAATAAATTTTATTTGGATCTTCTGAATCACTTATACTAAGTGACTTCACCATTGCAACTTTTTCCTCATCTGAAATATTTTTAGGAATATTCATTGGAATTGCTTTTCCGAAAGTTTCAGTAAATTGTTTTAAAATATCTCCTAAGTTATCTTGATACTCAATACCAAAATACTGTCTTAAGGTTTTTGCATCGATTAATAATCTAGAAGAATTGGCTTCAATTTCCAATCCATCGTTTAAATCGTCACGTTTCATAAAATGGAGCTTTACTAGTGCATATTGATTTACTCGCTTTTCCTTACCTACAAATCTTTTTACAAGCACTATATATACAACTGATTTATATCTAAATAGAAAGCTACATATAGTCCAATTCTTACTAACCATATCATTTTTCAATTCATTTAGATTACTTAGTAGCATGAAACGAACCTCCTAACTTCTTTGAACTATATTTCTTATTACTTCTGTGTGTTCCATTCTTATCAACAATTACATTGCTGCGTTTATGTTTTTCTTTCTGAACAGCATCGAACATTTCTTTTGAAATGATTGCCGGATGAGAATTGTTCAATTTATAAATCTGACCTTCTTTGCCGCCTACATTAACAACCGAAACACCTATGTACTTTTCATTACTCAGCATTTCTTCTATAGAACGTTTTGGCCAGTTATCTTTTCCTGTAGGAGATTTGATACTCCTTTCTTTCAGTTCCTTAACAATGCCTAATACGCTTTTACCACCAAGATACAAATCGAAAATCAGCTTAACAACTTCTGCCTGTTCTTTATTGATTACAAGATCACCATTCTTGTCCTTATCATAGCCATAGCATTTTCTACGATAGAACCCCAAGCTGCCGTTACTAGCTCTTTGTTTAATGCCCCATTTTATATTAGCACTTCGTGTTTCATTTTCAGCCTGTGTGCAAGCTTCAACGGTGGATATCAATAATGAACTTCCATCTGTTAATGTATCCAGTTCCTCTTGTTTGAAAATAATTCGCACTTGTGACTCTCTTAAAGTATTTATTGCATCCAGCACCTCGACATTATCTCTTCCAAGTCTACTGATGCTTTTTACCACAACTATATCCGTAAGTCCCGCTTTACACTCTTCTATCATTTGATGAAAGGCCGGACGAGAAGAATCTTTTTTAGCAGATGCAATATCTATATGAATATCGACCAGTTTCCAGTTGTTATGCCCAGATATAAATTTTGTCAGCCCTGAAACTTGTGCCTTAAGACTCTCAAGCTGATCCATAGTGTTAGAACTCACACGAGCATAGATGACAACATGTTTCATCGGCTCATTTGTATTAGCCGGAATTACTCTCACTTTGCCAGACATAAACACCTCTCCTTTCCAAAATAGCCTAACCATAATTCGATATTTTTTAAATGATTATTAGTCTATTTCTACTCTCACTTTTCCATAAATCACAAGTAAACACTTCTGTATAATCGACCCAATCTCAATGCTCTTATCTATCCAACTATAAAAATACCAAGATATTATTCACTTTTTAAGGCATATTTCGCAGTCTGATTTTCAATTCTAAAAATCTCGGAAATCCCCTTATTTCAAGCCATTTTCACACTTTTACTTCTGTACTTTAGTCAACAGAACCAC
>SAMEA3387475__coassemble_1093_pt1 | contig 51126 bp, 44 predicted proteins | sample SAMEA3387475__metabat2_high_PE_008 | metagenome-assembled genome bin SAMEA3387475 (sample SAMEA3387475) | Felis catus | biome: Faeces | place: United Kingdom | collected 2012
AATATAAACATAGTTAATTAAATGTATTTGTTAAAACTAAGGAGGGCAAACTACAATGAGTAACAAAAAGCCATTAGACGGCGTTAAAGTAGTTGAATATGCGACTTTTATCGCTGCAGCTACAACAGGCAGATTCTTAGCTGACCTAGGTGCTGATGTAATCAAAATCGAATCAGCAAAAGGTGATCCACTAAGATATACTGCACCAACTGAAGGAAGACCTGCAGATAAATGGTCTTTATTCCATGAAAATACAACTTGGGATTTAGAAAATGGTAACAAGAGATGTCTATCTCTAAACACTAAATCTCCAGAAGGTAAAGAAGCTCTATTTAAGTTATTAGAAGAAGCTGATATTTTCATCACAAACAACAGAGTTCAGTCTTTACAGAAAAATGGTTTAGACTATGATTCATTAAAAGAAAAATTCCCTAAACTAGTATATGGTATGATTACTGGTTATGGTGAATATGGTCCAGATAAAGATCTTCCTGGATTCGACTTTACTTCATTCTTTGCTAGAGGTGGATACTTAGAATCACTAAGACAGAAGGGAACAGTTCCAATGAACGTATGTCCAGGTCTAGGTGACCACAACGTAGGTATGAATCTAGCGGCTGGTGTTTTAGCTGCACTATATCATGCAGAAAAAACTGGCGAAGGTGAAAAAGTAGAAACTTCACTATTTGAAACAGCTATTCACAATATGGGTATGATGGTACAGGCTGCTCAGTACGAAGATTATGGCGTTAAATACCCAATCGCTATTAGAGAAGCTGCTAACCCATTCAATGCTGCATGGGAAACAAAGGATGGTAGATACATCCAGACTTGTATGCCTGACTACAATACATACTACAATAGATGGATGAAGGTTATTGAAAGAGAAGACTTAATCGATAATGAAAAATACTTCCCTGTAACTAACCTTCAGGCTAACGGATTAGGAACAGAAATGTATGACCTAATCATGGATGCTATGAGAACTAAGACAGCTGCAGAATGGAAGCCAATTTTAACAGAAGCTGATTTTGCATTCTCAGTCGCTCAGTCATGGGAAGAAATTCTAGTAGATGAACAGGCTTGGGCAAATGACTGCTTCTATAAGATGACTTATGATAATGATGCAGAAAGAACTCTAGTAAGACTACCAGTTAAATTCCAGGAAATGGGTACTCCAGAATACAAGAGAGGACCATTAATTGGTGAACAGTCTGAAGAAGTTATGAAAGAATTAGGATATTCAGACGAACAGATTGCTGAATTCAAAGAAAACGGCGTGATTTATATTGGAGATCAGTAAAAAAATGAATAAAATTTATACATTAGGGATTGATATTGGATCTACTTCTTCTAAATGTGTAATTCTAGCTGATGGTAAACATCTGGAGTCTAGTGCTATTGTTGCAAAAGGTGCTGGAACAGATGGAGTTGATATTGTTCTTGAGCAGGCCCTAGGTAAGCTAGGTCTTGCTCTTGAAGATATGCAAGCAATTATATCTACTGGATATGGTAGAAATTCTTATGATAAAGCAGACAAGACAATGAGTGAGTTGAGTTGTCATGCTAGAGGCGGAGCTTATCTTTTCAATAATGAAGTAAGAACTATCATTGATATAGGTGGGCAGGATGCTAAAGTACTTAAATTAGATGAAAACGGACAGATGCAAAATTTTGTAATGAATGATAAATGTGCAGCTGGAACTGGAAGATTCTTAGAAGTAATGGCAAATGTGCTTCATGTTGATTTAAATGATTTTGGTGATTATGATGCACAGGCAACTGAAAGAACATCAATCTCTTCAACTTGTACAGTATTTGCTGAATCAGAAGTAATTTCTTGCCTAGCGCATAATGCAGATGTGAAAAACATCATTAAGGGCATTCACTATTCAGTAGCTAGTCGAGTTTCTGGACAGGCTAGAAGAATAGGAGTAGTACCACCAGTTGTTATGACTGGCGGTGTATCAAAAAATTCAGGTATTGTAAGGGCACTTGAAGAAGAACTTAATACGTCTATTGCGGTTTCTGAGGATTCTCAGTTAGCAGGAGCTTTGGGAGCAGCAATTTATGCTTATGAATATTATTTAAAACATAAGAAGGGAGAATAATATGAGCAATGTAGAAACTAAACCAGTAAGAGCAAAAGATTTATTAAATGCTATTGTTGATGAACATTACAAATCAGCATGGGATGCTAAAAATGCTGGTGAAAAAGTAGGTTGGTGTGCATCAAACTTCCCACAGGAAATTTTTGAAACTATGGGAATCAAAGTTGTTTATCCTGAAAACCAGGCGGCAGCTATTGCAGCCAAAGGTGGCGGCGGAAGACTTTGTGAACATGCTGAAGACACTGGATATTCAAATGACATTTGTGCTTATGCTAGAATCAGCTTAGCATATATGGATGTTAAAGACGCTCCAGAACTAAACATGCCTCAGCCTGATTTTGTACTTTGCTGTAACAACATCTGTAACTGCATGATTAAATGGTATGAAAATATCGCTAAGGAACTTGAAATTCCAATGATCCTTGTAGATATTCCATACAATAATGATTATGATGCTGAGCAGGACAGAATTGACTATGTAAAGGGTCAGTTTGACTATGCTATCAAACAGCTAGAAGAAATTACAGGTAAGAAGTGGGATGATAAGAAGTTCGAAGAAGTAATGGAAATTTCTCAGAGAACGGGTAGAGCTTGGCTTGCTGCAACAAGCATGACAAGATATGAACCATCTCCATTCAGTGGATTTGACGTATTTAACCATATGGCAGTAGCTGTATGTGCTAGAGGTAAGAAAGAATCTGCTGAAGCATTTGAATTATTACTAAAAGAATTCCAGGATTGTGTAGATCAGGGAATTACAAAGTTCAACAAGGGTGTAGAAAACTACAGAATCCTATTTGAAGGTATCGCTTGTTGGCCACATTTAAGACACACATTCACAACTCTAAAACAGGCTGGTGTTAATGTAACAGGTACTGTATACGCAGATGCTTTTGGTTATATTTATGAAAACACTAATGAGTTAATGCAGGCTTACTGCAGAACTCCAAATGCTATCAGCTTTGAAAGATCAGTTGATATGAGAGTTAAGGCTATTAAAGAAAATAACTGTGATGGTGCTTTAATTCATATTAACAGAAGCTGTAAGCAGTGGTCAGGTATCATGTATGCTATGGAAAGAGAAATTAAGAAACAGACTGGAGTACCAACTGCAATCTTTGATGGTGACCAGGCTGACCCAAGAAACTTCTCAGAAGCTCAGTATGATACAAGAGTTCAGGGTTTGGTTGAAGTTATGGCTGCAAACAAGGAGGCGAAGTAATAATGAGTAATACTTTAGATATTTTAAAGAAATTTGATATAACACCAGCTGAAATGGTTAAAAAATACCAGGCTGAAGGAAAGAAAATTATCGGTTGCTCACCAGTACATGTACCAGTTGAATTAGTTTACGCAGCTGGCATGGCTCCAATGGGAGTATGGGGAAGCCAGGGTGATGTAGCAGCAGCTAAAGAATATCTACCTGCTTTCTATTGTTCAGTAGTTCAGAGAACATTAGAAATGGCTTTAAATGGAACTTTAGACTGCTTATCAGGTTTAATGGTTTCAATTCAGTGTGACTCATTAAAAGCTTTAGGACAGAATCTAAAAATTGCTGTTGGAGATAAGATCCCTTATATCCATGTAGCTATGGCTCAGAATAGAAAAATTGAATGTGGTATTGACTTCAACGAAGTTCAGTACAATAAAGTTAAAGCTCAGTTAGAAGAAATTGCTGGTAAGAAAATTACTGATGATGACATTGAAAATGCTATTAAGATTTACAATGCTTCAAAAGTTAAGATGCAGGAATTTGTAGAATTAGCTGCTAAATATCCTCATATCATTACTCCAGCTAAGAGAAGCATGGTTCTAGTAAGTGCTCATTTTATGGATAGAGCAGAATATACAGAACTACTAACTGAATTAAATGAAGCATTAAAGAAAGAAGAAGTTAAGGAATGGGATGGCGTTAAAGTTGTTACAACTGGTATCCTAACAAGCCTACCTAGCCTAAACGAAATTCTTGAAGAATACAAGATTGCTGTAGTAGACGATGAAGTTGCTCAGGAATCAAGACAGTTCAGAACTCTAGTAGATGAAGGAACTGGCAACCCAGTAAGAGCGCTAGCTAAATATCTAGGAGATATTGAAGGATGCTCTGTAATGTACGATGCTGAAAAGAAGAGATCAGATATGATTATCGATAAGGTTAAGAAATCAGGTGCAGATGGTGTACTATATGTACAGGAAAAATTCTGTGACCCTGAAGAATTTGATTATCCTATCTTTAAGAAAGCATTGGAAAAAGCTGGTATCAAGTTAGTAATGATCGAATTAGATCAGCAGATGACTAACTTCGAACAGGCACGTACATCACTGCAGACATTTGCAGAGATGCTATAATATATATATTTTTTAAGGAGGATTTATATGATTTTCGAAAAAGAACATGAATTAGTCCGTCAGCTTGCAAAATCTTTTGCTGAAAATGAGCTAGCTCCAATCGCAGAAGATATTGACAAGACAGCAGACTTCCCAATGGAGGTTTACAGAAAAATGGGAGCAGCTGGATTCTTAGGAGTTAAGACTCCTGTAGAATACGGTGGATCAGGTGGAGACCACAGATCTTATGCAATCGTTATGGAAGAAATCGCTAAGGTTTCAGGTGTTGCTTCAATTTACATTTCAGGTAACAACTCACTTTACGCAGCTCCACTTCTAAAATTCGGTAACGAAGAACAGAAGAAGGAATATTTACCTAAGCTAAGTAAAGGTGAAATCGTACTTGCATTTGGTTTAACAGAACCTGGTGCTGGTTCAGACGCAGCTTCAATTTTAACAACTGCTGTAAAAGACGGTGACGATTACATCTTAAACGGAAGAAAGACATTTATTACTGCAGCGCCTTTCTCTGATTATGTAATTGTCTTTGCTAAGACAAACCCTGCAAAGGGAGTTAAAGGTATCACAGCATTTATCGTAGATTCAAAATCTGAAGGTGTATCATTTGGTAAACCAGAAGATAAGATGGGTATGATCGGTTGTGCTACTTCTGACGTTGTTCTTGAAGACGTTAGAGTTCCTGCTAAAAACATTTTAGGTGAAGTTGATAACGGATTCGTAAATGCTATGCAGACTCTTTCTCTAGGTAGACTTGGTATTTCTGCTCAGGCTCTAGGTATTGCTACAGGAGCTATGGAAGAAGCTAAGAGCTATATTAAGGCTAGAAAACAGTTTGGTAGAAAGCTATCACAGTTCCAGAACACTCAGTTTACAATTGCTGACATGGAAACTAAGTTATGTGCTATGAGACACCTAGTATATGATGCAGCTTACCAGATGGATTTAGGAAAGCCTGCTGATAAGGAAGCTTCAATGGCTAAGCTATTTGCTTCTGAAGAAGGTAAGTGGATTGTAGATAGAGCTCTACAGTTACACGGTGGATATGGTTACATTAAGGAATATCCAGTAGAAAGAATGTACAGAGATATTAGAGTAACTTCAATCTACGAAGGTACTTCTGAAGTACAGAGAATGGTTATCGCTAAGGATGTACTTAAATAAGTAAATTTATTGCGTAACATTAATAATAACTCAAACGAGTTAGAATAAAACAAAACTATAGTATGCAAATGTTAATTGTTAAGGAGGAAAACAATGACTAAAGTAATAGCTTTAAGAGAACCTAAGGGTGTTCAGAGGTTCGGAGTAGAAAAACCAGAAGGAATGGAATTTGATTTTATCAACTATCCATGTTCTGACGAAGAATTAATCGAAGCAACTAAAGATGCTGATATTCTATGGTGTGGTCCTGTAGATATTATCGGTAAGAACATTATCGAAGCTTGTCCAAAACTAAAATTAATCCAGTCTTTAGGAGTTGGATTTGATAAAATCGATTTAGAACTAACTAAAGAAAAGGGAATTTATGTTTGTAACAACAGAGCAGTAAACGCTGCATCAGTTGCTGAACATGCTGTAGGCCTAATGCTAGCATGCTTAAAGAAAACTGCTACTACAGATGCTCGTATCAAAAAAGGTGGATTCCATGAATGTTTCGCAGAATACAAGAAAAACGGTCATGTTGAATTAGGAACAAGAACAGTTGGTCTTGTAGGTATGGGAGCTATTGGTAAGAAAGCTGCTGCATTCTTACATGCTTTCGGAGCTAAGATTCTTTACTATGATGTATTTAGAGCTCCAGAAGAATTAGAAAAACAGTATGATATGAGATTCTGTACTCTAGAAGAACTATATGCTGAATGTGATATCCTTTCATACCACGTTCCAGTACTAGATTCAACTAGAGGAATGGTTAATAAAGATACTATTGCTAAGATGAAGCAGGATGTTGTCATTATTAACGTAGCTAGAGGAGAAATCGTAAATAATGAAGATCTAAGAGATGCATTAAATAACGGCAGAGTATATGCTGGTCTAGACGTAATCGCTCCAGAACCACCTGCTGAAGATCATCCTCTACTAAACCTAACTGAGGAAGGTAACTCAAGACTAACAATTACTCCTCATATTGCTGGTACAACTGATGACGCATTCATCAGAATGGTACAGTGGTCATATGACAATATGAGAAAAGTAGTTGCTGGTGAAAAGCCAAACAACGTAGTTAATGGACTATAAAGTCTAGTAATATTAACTAAATCACAATTTAAGAGAGGTTTTTAAAATGCAAAAGAACAAGACTAAAGACATTATTGTCGTAGGATTTGCGTTATTCGCAATCTTCTTTGGAGCTGGAAACCTAATTTTCCCTCCATACCTAGGTATTCTTGCAGGTGGTGAATGGACTAAATCTGCTATTGGTTTCCTAATCACTGACCCTGTATTCCCAGTCATCGGTGTTATCGCTACTGCTATGGTAGGTGGTATGGCTGATGACTTAGGTAAGAGAGTTTCACACAAATTCTCTGTTTTAATTGGTACAGTTTCTATTTTAACAATAGGACCTTTCTTCGCAGTACCAAGAACTGCTGCTACTACTCATGAAGTATTCACAGTTCAGATATTCGGAGATGGAACTATCGAATCTGTTCCAGCTTGGATTACATCTGTAATTTTCTTTGCAATTACATTAATCCTAGTAATTAACCCTACAAAGGTAATTGATATCATTGGTAAGTTCTTAACTCCAATCCTAATTATCATCCTTGTAGGAACAATTATCGTTGCAATCTTCAACCCTGCTGGAGAAATCGCTCCTGAAGCTCCTGGCGCAGTTAACGGAATGCTAGGTGAACAGAGCCTATTCTTAAAGGGATTCACTGAAGGTTATCAGACAATGGACGCTCTTGGAGCTGCTCTAATGTCAGGTATCGTTGTTACTGACCTTATCAATAAAGGTTACACTGAAGAAAAAGAACAGTTCAAGGCTGCTTGCGGAGTTGGTCTAGTAGCTGCTATCCTATTAGCTATCGTTTACGGTGGTTTAACATATGTTGGTGCTACTCTATCAAGCATTCCTGAATTCGCTAACGAAATGCTTCCAGCAGACAACAGAACTGGTATCTTAGTTGGACTATTTACAACAATGTTTGGTGCAGCAGGTAAATGGGCAATCGGTATTGCTGTAGCTTTAGCTTGCTTAACTACATCAATTGGTCTAACTGGTACAGCTGGTAACTTCTTCACAAGAATTTTCCATAAGGAAGATGATGATAAATTCTACAAGATTATTGTTACTGTTTGTGTAGTAATTGCTTTCTTACTATCTCTATTTGGAGTAGCTAAGCTAATCTTCTTCGCAGTACCAATTCTTGCATCAATTTATCCAATTTACATGACTCTATTTGTTGTAACTTTATTTGACAAATGGATCAAGTACAACTGGACTTACACAGGTGCTGTAATTGCAGTAGCTATCGTATCTATCCCTAAGGGAATCTTCCAGTACTGTGCTATGAATGAAATCGCAGCTCCTGGATTCCTAGAAAGCTACATTGGACTTCTAAATAAGATTCCTCTAGCTTCACTAGACTTCAACTGGATTATTCCTGCTATCGTAGGTATGGTTCTATTCACAGCTATCAGTGCTATCGCTAAGGTTGGAAAGACTAGAGATGATATGTAATTTTAAATAATTACAAAATTATTAAAACAGAACAAACAATAATATAATTTAGTACAAAACTAACTTAATTTAATCGCTGCTGCATATAAATATTATGCAGCAGCTCATAAAAGAAAAGAGGGTATTAATATGAAATTCAATAAAGAAATGTACGGCCTAGGTGCTGCACCATCAGTAATCAGAGAAATCGCTAACTTCGCATGGGCAAGAGCAGAAGTTGTTGGACCAGAAAACGTTTATGACTTTTCAATTGGTAACCCATCAGTACCAGCTCCAGCAGAAGTACAGGAAGCTATGCTAAAAATTATTAATGAACAGGATCCTACTGGATACCATAGCTACACACCAGGTCCTGGTGCTCCTGATACAAGAGCAGCTGTTGCTGAAAACTTAACAAAGAGATTTGGCGTTGAATTCACTATGGATGATATCTATATGACAGTTGGTGCTGCTGCTTCATTAAGCATCACACTAAAATCTCTAATCTGTGAACCAACAGACGAAGTTATTTGCGTAATCCCATTCTTCCCTGAATACACTTGCTTCATCAAGGCTCAGGGTGGTGTTCCTGTACTAGTAGAACCAGCTGATGATTTAACAATCGATACTGAAAAGTTAGCTGCTGCTATTACTCCTAACACTAAGGCTGTAATTCTTAATACTCCAAATAACCCATCAGGCGTTATTTATCCAGAAGCAAACATTAAAGCTGCTGCAGATGTATTAAAAGCTAAATCAGAAGAATATGGACACCCAATCTATATTATCGCTGACGAACCTTACAGAGAATTAGTTTACACTGATGAAAAGGTTGCTTTCATCCCAGCTCTATACGATAACACAGTTGTTTGCTACTCATGGTCAAAATCACTTTCTCTACCTGGAGAAAGAATTGGATACATCGCAGTTCCTAAGAAGTTAGATGGATATGAAGAATTTATCCCAACAATCAACGGAGCTGGAAGAGCATTAGGTTATGTAAATGCTCCATCTCTAATGCAGCAGGTTGTTAGAGACTGTATCGATGTAATGCCAGATGTTAAACCATATGACGAATGCAGAATTGCTCTATATGATGCATTAGTTGAAATGGGATACAATGTTGCTAAACCATCAGGTGCATTCTACATGTACATTGAAGCTCCAGATGGAGATTCAGTTGCATTTGCTGAAAAGCTAAAGAAATATGACGTTTTAGTAGTTCCTGGCGTTGGATTTGGAACTCCTTCATATGTAAGATTAGCTTACTGCTGCCCAGTAGAAAAAGTACAGGGCGCTCTACCTGCATTTGAAAAGGTTATGGCAGAATACAAATAATTAAAAAACTTAGTTATAAATATTTCGAAGATCGGTACTTAGTATTTTGAAGAGCGGATTTGCTACCCGCTCTTCTTTTATTATTCATCTGAAGTATAATATTGTTAATTATTTATTGTATTAAAAAACAGTTTATTTAATATTATAAGTCCTATTGATATTGACAATTTAATGTGACTATTTTTTAATGCAATATAGATACTTGTATGGTATAATTGATAAGGTTAGATATAAATTTAGGAGGAGTATAAAATCATGGAAACGCTTACAATGTTTCAGTCAATCATATTAGGATTAGTACAAGGTTTAGGTGAATTTTTACCTATAAGTAGTTCAGGGCATTTGGCACTTTTACAAAACTTTTTCGGAATAGAAGGTGAAAGTGTATTGTTTTTTGCAGTAATGCTACATCTAGGTACTTTAATTTCTGTATTTATAGTATATTGGAAGGATATTGTTGAATTATTTAAGGAACTTATAGCTGTTATAAAAGATATTTTCACAGGTAAGGGATTAAGAGTTAATGCTAATCCTACAAGAAAATTAGGCTTTTTAATTATTGTTGCTTCTATACCTACAGCAATTATAGGATTATGTTTTAATGATTTATTTACAGGTTTTTATAATTCATTAATTGCTATTGGCATAGGACTTATTTTTACAGGTACTATTTTGTTTATCGCTGAAAGAATGAAAGGTGGCAAAAGAACTGCAACAGAAATGCCATTTAGAAGTGCAGTTTTTGTTGGTATTATGCAGGGTATTGCAATAACACCAGGCATATCACGTTCTGGTTCAACTTTATTTGGTGGTTTAACTACTAGATTAAATCGAGAATTTGCAGTAAAATTTGCATTTTTGATTTCAATTCCTTCAATCTTAGGATCTGTAATACTAGAGACACCTAAAGCTATAGCACAAGGAATTGATATGTCCTTGATTTTACCTATTATTGTAGGAATGCTAGTCGCTGCAATTTCAGGATTGATTGCCATTAAGACGATGATTAAGCTTGTTTCAAATAAAAAGTTATCTGTATTTTCATATTACACATGGATTTTAGGTGCTTTTGTAATTATTTATTCTATATTTATTGGATAGTAGAGGAAGGTAATGGCCAAAACTAAAAAAAAGCCTACAAAGGCAAGGTCTCAAGCAGCTAAGAAGAGAGAGGCTATAAGAGTAGAGCAAGAAAATAAAAAAAGAATATATGACGAAATAGCAGCTATATTGCTGCTTGCTTTTGGTATCTTTTTTGCAATATCTATGCATACTCACTTAGCTGGTGCTTTTGGTGAAATTATAAGTTCAGCAATAAAAGGACTTTTTGGACTGGGAGGATATATATTACCTTATATTATAGTTTTATATAGTGCTATGATTTTTGCAAAGATGAATAGACCATTTAAAGCTAAGAAGCTTATATACTTATTTTTGATTTATTTGATGATAGTAATATTAAATAGTGAAAGATTTTTAGATTGCTTTTCTTTTAATGACGGTATGATGAGTATATATGAATCTGGTGTCGAATTAGAAAATGGTGGAATAGTAGGTATGTTTTTAAGTTACTACATTCATAAGGCACTTGGTAGTACAGGATTATATCTTATTTCTGTTACTGTAATAATCATTTGTTTAATATTAACTATAAATACACCAATTTCAAAAGCATATTACACAGCTAAAATAAAAAAAGAAGAGCGAAAGAAAAAGAGAGAAGAAAAAGAAAAGATTGCTTTAGATAAATCTACTAACAATAAAGGAAGTAAAAAGGAAGAGCAACTTGAATTAACAGATGGATATATAAAAAATTACTTAGATACATCAGAAAATGATGATCCTTATGCTAAAAAAGACAATTTTAAAACTAGAAGCAATAAAAAATCTATTATCAACTTACTTAAAAACGATGAACAATTTGGAATAAAAAGTGATGATGGCAGTGATATTGTTGAAGAGCAAAAACAAGAAGACATTCCTGAAATAAAATCTGCTGTAACTGACGAGGGATTTGTGACAAAGGATGAGGAAAAAATTGCAGCTTTAAAGAAAGAAAAGGCTGAAGAAGAAATGTTCTTTAAGCAGGCTAGTAATGATGGTAATTCAAACTACGTTTTACCTCCTATTAATTTGCTAAATCCTCCAAAGCGCAAAAGAGCTAATAAGGGTGGAGAAAAAGAACTTCTTGAAAGTGCAAAACTTCTTGAAAAGACTCTAAAAAGTTTTAATGTAGAAGCAAAAGTTATAAATGTTACTAAAGGTTCTTCTGTAACTAGATATGAAATTCAGCCAGCGATTGGTGTAAAGGTTGCTAGTATAGTTAGACTTGCTGATGATATTGCATTAAACTTAAAAGCAAAGAGTATAAGATTGGAGGCTCCAATACCTGGTAAGGCGGCAGTAGGTATTGAGGTTGAAAATGAAAGTAGGGAAATGGTTACTATTGGTGAAATCATTGACTCGAAGGAATTTAAGCAAGACCCTTCAAAACTGGCTTTTGCAGTAGGAAGAGATATAGGTGGTGTACCTGTTATTGCAAATTTAGCTAAAATGCCACATTTGTTAATCGCGGGTGCAACTGGCTCAGGTAAAAGTGTTTGTATTAATACAATTATTGCAAGTATTTTATATAGAGCTAAACCAGATGAAGTCAAGTTATTATTAATCGACCCTAAAATGGTTGAGCTTGGTAATTATAATGGAATACCTCATTTATTGATTCCAGTAGTTACAGATAGCGCAAAAGCAGCTTCTGCATTAAATTGGGCAGTTGCAGAGATGACAGACAGGTATAAAAAGTTTGCAGCTAATGGAGTTAGAGATATAAAGTCTTATAACGCACTTATGAAAAAAGAAGGAAAAGAAGATGAAGTACTTCCTTTGATAGTAATTATAATTGATGAGTTAGCTGATCTTATGATGGTTGCAAGTTCTCAGGTTGAAGATGCTATATGTAGACTGGCACAGCTTGCAAGAGCTGCTGGTATGCATTTGATAGTTGCAACTCAGAGACCTTCGGTTGATGTAGTTACTGGTCTTATTAAGGCTAATATTCCTTCAAGAATTGCTTTTATGGTTTCTTCACAAGTTGACTCTAGAACTATCATTGATATGCCAGGAGCTGAAAAACTTGTTGGGAATGGTGATATGCTTTATAAACCTCAAGATCTAGATAAACCTTTGAGAGTGCAAGGGCCATTTATTTCAGATGATGAGGTTAAAAATATAATAGAATACGTTAAATCACAAGGAGAAGAAGCTAATTATAGTGATGAAGTAATTAATAAAGTAGAAAAAGGTAATATTAATAGTGGCAATGATAAGGAAGATGATCTAATGGATGATGCAATTTTGACGGTTGTAAGCGCTCAACAAGCATCTATATCAATGTTACAGAGAAGATTTAGAATTGGATTTAATAGAGCTGCTAGAATTATCGAAGATATGGAAAGTAGAGGTATTATTGGACCTTCTGATGGAGGTAAGCGCTCAGTTTTAATAACTGAAGAAGAATGGTTAGAAATGAATAAGAAAACGGAGGAGTCATGAAGATATTTATAGAGACATTGGGTTGTCCTAAGAATTTTAATGATTCGGAGGTGGCAGCAGGTATACTTGAAGCAGAAGGTTTTAATATTACAGATGATCTTATGCAGGCAGATGCTGTAATTGTAAATACATGTGGATTTATAAATGATGCAAAAACTGAATCTATAGCGACAATTTTTGATTATGCACAGTTTGAAGATAAACTTTTAATTGTAAGCGGTTGCTTAAGTCAAAGATATGGAGACGAATTATTTAACGAAATGCCTGAAGTTGATATTTTTTTGGGTGTAAATGAATATGATAAATTACCTGATATTTTGAAAAATCATCAAGAAGGCAAAAGAGAAAAATATCTAAGTCAATATGAAAATGAGCTTGAAACAGATAAAAGAAGACTAGCAGATAATCATTATACTGCTACTATAAAGATTTCTGAAGGTTGTGATAATAAATGTGCATATTGTGTAATTCCTAAAATAAGAGGCCCTTATCGTTCTCGTCCTATGGAAAATATTATAAAAGAGGCTAAGAGTTTAGCTGATAAAGGAGTTAAAGAACTAATTTTAATTGCTCAGGATGTTACAACATATGGTATTGATATTTATGGTAAATATAATCTTCATGAACTTGTAAAAGAGTTATGTAAGATTGATGGAATTCATTGGATTAGATTAATGTATTGTTATGAGGATAGAATAACCGATGAATTGATAGAAGTTATGGCTACAGAAGCTAAGGTATGTAACTATTTAGACATCCCTATACAACATGGTTCAGATAATGTCCTAAAGGCGATGAAGCGTAGATCTACTAGAGATTCCATTGATAATACGATTATAAGATTAAGAAAAGCAATGCCTGATATTGCTATAAGAACTACTTTAATTGTTGGTTTTCCTGGTGAAACTGAAGCTGATTTTGATGAACTTTATGATTTTGTTGATGAAACTAAATTTCAAAGACTAGGTGTCTTTGCATATTCACAAGAAGAGGGAACAGTCGCTGCTGAAATGGATAATCAGATGGATGAGGATATTAAGGAAGAGCGAAAAGATGCTATTATGCGTAGGCAGATGGAAATTTCAAGAGAGTACAATGAATCTTTAATAGGAAATACTATAGAAGTTTTAATTGAGGGTAAAGATGAAGATGGTGTTTATATTGGTAGAAGTCAATATGATGCACCCGAAATAGATAATCAAGTTATTATTAAAAGTAATAAGGAACATAATCCAGGTGATTTCATAATGGTAGAAATTTATGATGCATATGATTATGACATTGTAGGAAGGGAGATTTAAAATGAATTTACCTAATAAGCTTACTGTTTTAAGAATTATAGCAGTTCCATTTTTTATAGTAATGTATTTAATGGATTATATTTATGCTGCAACTGTGATTTTTATAGTTGCTTCTGCAACTGATGCGTTTGATGGGCATATTGCAAGAAGTAGAGGACTTGTTACGAATTTTGGTAAAATAATGGATCCATTAGCTGATAAGATTTTGGTTATTTCAGCTTTTGTAGTTATGGTTCAGCTTGGTCAAGTACCTGGATGGATGCTTATTGTTGTATTAGCAAGAGAGTTTATAGTTTCAGGCTTACGAACTGTAGCTGCAGCAGATGGTTTAGTAATCGCTGCTGGATTTTCAGGTAAGCTAAAAACTGTAACTCAAATGATCGCAGTGCCATTATTGTTGTTACATAATTGGCCATGTAAATATATAAACTTTCCACTAGATCAAATTATGTTATGGTTATGTGTTATTTTAACAGTAATCAGTGGTCTTGAATATGTTATTAAAAATAAGGAAGTATTTTTAAAGGGTGGTTTATAATATGAAAGCTGCAATTTTAACGGTAGGAACTGAGATACTATTTGGTCAAATTGTAAATACTAATGCCGCATTTATTTCTAAAAGATTAAATGATCTTGGTATAGATGTTATGTATCACTATACCGTAGGTGATAATGAAGATAGACTTGAGGCGTTGATCAAAGAAATTTTTCAAGAATGTGATCTTATAATAACTACAGGTGGTTTAGGGCCAACACAAGATGATCTTACAAAGAATATTGTTGCTAAGGTAATGGGAGATAAACTTATAACTCACAATGAGAGTTTAAGGAGAATTAAGGATTTCTTTGTTAAGATAGGTAAACCTATGACTGAAAATAATATAAAGCAGGCATATTTACCTTCAAAGGCTAAGGTTTTAATGAACGATTATGGTAGTGCACCGGGTTTCGTATCAAAAGTTGACGATAAAATAATTATGTGTTTACCAGGTCCACCAAGAGAAATGGAGCCAATGTTTGTAAATTATGCAGAAAATTATTTAAAACAGTTCACTGATTGTGTAATTTATTATGAATTTGTGAAAACTATAGGTATAGGTGAATCAATTCTTGAAACTGAATTACTTGACTTGATAGATGGTCAGGTAGATCCTACTATAGCCACTTATGCTAATGAGGGCGAATCATATCTTAGAATAACGTCAAAACGCGAAACTTATGATGAAGCTAAAAAAGCAGTTGATGATATGATTGATAAAGTACGTGATAGAGTTGGAAAATATATTTATGCTATTGGTGATAAGCAGTTATCTGAGGTTGTAGTTGATTTATTAAAAGATAATAATTTGACAATTTCCTCTGCAGAATCATGTACAGGTGGACTTTTTGCGGATTCAATAATTTCTATTTCAGGAACATCAAGCATCTTTGATAGAGCTTTAGTTACATATAGCAATAAAGCTAAAATCGAGGAACTTGGAGTAAGTAAAGAAACCTTAGATACTTATGGTGCTGTAAGTGAACAGACTGCTAGGGAAATGGTCGAAGGACTATCAAAGGCTAGTAGTTCTGATATATGTATAAGTGTCACTGGGATTGCAGGGCCTGATGGTGGAACTATTGAAAAACCAGTTGGTTTAGTATATACTGCTTTAAAATATAAAGACCAGATTATATGTAAGGAAAATCGTTTCAGAAACACAGGACGAAATTCAATTAGAAGACGCAGTGTTATGAAAATGCTTGAGATGATTTATAATATGATTGGAGGAATAGATGAGAAGCGATAGACATGATAGAGGTAAACCCTATAAAAAAATAGGTAAAAATACAATGAGTGAGGATTTTTTAGCAGAATTTAGAAATATGGAAGAGCAAAATAGCTATAGTGATCATAGTTCTTATGATTACAATTCATATGGCAGTCTCAATGAAGATGAATATAAAAGACGTCCAAAACAGAATTCAAAAGCTAAAAAAATTAATGCAAAATCTAAACAAAAGAAAAAAAAAGTTTGGCCTAAAGTTTTTGTCATTCTATTATTGCTTTTAGCAACAGGTGTGGCAGGAGCGTATTTCTTTTTAGATAGCCAAGTTGATAAATTTGATTTTGTAGAAACTAGTAAAAAGGATTTTGCAATCGATAAAGATGTTGCTAAAAATCTTAAGGGATATAGAAATATTGCTGTATTAGGTATTGATGCAAGAGCAGGTGAAGATCCTAAAAATTGCAGAACAGATGCTATTATCATAGTTACTATTAATAATAAAACAGGTGGTATTACTATGACATCTATTATGCGTGACTCATATATGCTAATGGATGATAGAAGTGGTAATTCAATTCTTGATAAGGCAACACATGCTCATGCTTTTGGCGGACCTATTAATACAGTCAAGATGTTAAATCAAAGCTTAGATTTAGATATAGATGAGTTTGTAGTAATGGATTGGGATTCGGTTGCAGATACAGTTGATGCTATGGGTGGTATTACTGTTGATGTAAAAGCTAATGAACTTAGAGATTTAAATAAATGGGGCCCTGAAACGGCAAGAAATACAAATAGAAAATGGAAACCTATCACTGATACAGGAAAACAGAAAATAGATGGCGCTCAAGCTGCTACTTATTGTCGTATTAGAAAAACATCAGGTGGTGATCCAGGAAGAACTAACCGTATGAAAAAGGTTATGACTGCTTTACTTGTAGAAGCTAAAAAACATCCTGGTAATATTACAAAGATGACAGATAAGGTTTTACCTGAAATAAGAACAAATATGACAACATCTGATTTTATGTCTATATTGCCAAAGGTTGTAGGACTAAAAATAGAAAAAAGCATAGGATATCCATTTAATTATTGGGGTGGTATCTTAAATGGTAAGTGGTTGGCAGTACCAACGACATTAGAAAATAACGTTAAAATTTTACACAAGAAATTATTTAATCAGGCTGATTATGAGCCAAGTAATCGTGCAAAGGAGATTTCACAGAAGATTATATATCAGAGTGGAATTAGTCAAGGCAACGATATAAACGAATAAATGAAATAAAAAGTCTTAAAGAACTAAGTTTTTTTAAGGCTTTTTTATTAAATAGAACATTTGTTCTTGCAATTATAAGAACAAATGTTATAATAGATTTGTAAGAATAATTATGGGGATATAAGTATTATTTAATTTATATTTTATTTATGGAGGAAAATATGGCGGTAAAAAATTCTACTAAAGAAGGAAAAGAACAAGCTTTAGAGGCTGCATTATCTCAAATTCAAAAGCAATTTGGTCAAGGTGCTATCATGAAGCTTGGTGATGATAAAATGCAATTAAATATAGAAGCTATTTCTACTGGATCTATCAGTTTAGATTTAGCAACTGGTATTGGAGGTATTCCTAAGGGACGTATTATTGAGGTTTATGGCCCTGAATCTTCAGGTAAAACCACTCTTACTTTGCATATGATTGCTGAGGCTCAAAAGACTGGTGGCAAAGCGGCTTTTATTGATGCTGAGCATGCACTTGACCCTGAATATGCTCATAATCTAGGTGTTAATATTGATGAATTGTTAGTTTCACAGCCAGATACTGGTGAGCAAGCTTTAGAAATTTGTGAAATGCTTGTAAGATCAGGAGCTTTAGATATTGTAGTTATTGACTCTGTTGCTGCATTAGTACCTAAGAGTGAAATTGAAGGGGATATGGGAGATAGCCATGTAGGTTTACAGGCTAGACTTATGTCACAGGCTCTTAGAAAATTAGCAGGTGTTATAAATAAATCTAAGACTGCTGTAGTATTTATAAACCAATTAAGAGAAAAAGTAGGAGTTATGTATGGTAACCCAGAAGTAACTACTGGTGGTAGAGCCTTAAAGTTTTATTCTTCAATGCGTTTTGATGTTAGAAGGGTAGAAACTATCAAGCAAGGTGATCAGATGCTTGGAAATAGAGTAAGAGTAAAGATTGTAAAAAATAAAGTTGCACCACCATTTAAGCAAGCAGAATTTGATATCATGTATGGAGAAGGTATTTCTAAATGTGGAGATATTATGGATAGTGCTGTAGAGATGGGCATTATCGATAAGGCTGGTTCATGGTATAGTTTTGATGGTAATAGAATTGGTCAAGGCAGAGAAAACGTTAAGAGATTTTTATCTGAAAATGATGAAGTTTTAAGCAAGGTTGAGAGTCTATTACTTGATTCTTTAAATAAGGAAGAAGTTGAAATAGAAGAAGATAAGATAAATGAAGATAGCCCTATCATTGATGAAGACGGTGTAATTTTAGATTAGTAAGTTAAGAGTCTATTTTATAGTTATTAGTACTATAAAATAGACTCTTTTTTATTATATGATTTTACTACAATTTTGTAAGAATAAAAAAAATCATTTAAAAATTCAGAATTATTTTACTAAAGTGTAGACAGATAACAACTAATTCGTTAAAATAATAACGTATACAAAACAAAAGGACATTTATAAAGGAGGACTAAAATGGATAACAATGTTAGAGGTGTCGTTGAAAGAATTCTCAACGAACATAAAGACAGTAAATTATCTGTAATAGCAGTGTTACAAGATGTACAAGAAGAACTAAGATATTTGCCAAGAGAGGCATTTGAAATTATTTCTGAAAAACTTGATATCAGTATGGCAAGATTATACGGTGTTGCAACATTTTATGAAAATTTTTCTTTGAATCCAAAGGGCAAATATGTAATTAAATGTTGTGATGGTACTGCTTGTCATGTAAGAAAATCTATCCCCATTATAGAAGCTATAAAAAGAGAATTAAATCTCTTTGAAGATAAAAATACAACAGATGATTTATTATTTACTGTTGAGACAGTATCATGCATAGGGGCTTGTGGTCTTGCACCAGTTATAACTGTAAATGATAAGGTTTATCCATCTATGACTCCTGAAAAAGCTATAGATTTGTTAAATGAGCTAAGAGAGAGAGCCATTAAGGATGAAGAAGTAAAAGCACAGCTATAGAAAGGTAATATTGTTATGATTTTTAAGAATAGAGAAGACTTAAAAAAAGCAAGAAATATATATATAAAGCAGCTAGAACGTCAAACTAAAAAAATATATGTATGTGGTGGCACTGGATGTGTTGCAGGTGGTTCTTTGGATATTTATGAAAGATTAAAGGAACTTATTGAAGAAAGAGGATTAAAAACAGAAGTTGAGTTAGAAGTTCATAAGGAAGGAGAACATATCGGGTTAAAACACAGTGGCTGTCATGGTTTTTGTGAAATGGGTCCTATCCTAAGAATTGAACCGGCTAAAATATTATATCTGAAGGTTACTGTAGATGACTGTGAAGAAATTGTATCTAGATCAATTGTAAATGATGAAGTTATAGAAAGACTAATATATAAAGATGGTGATCAATCATATCCAGTTCAGGAAGAAATTCCTTTTTATAAAGGACAGACTCGTATAGTTTTGGAAAATTGTGGTCATATAGATGCCAATTCAATAGAAGAATACATAGCTTATGGCGGATATGAAGCTTTGGAAAAAGCATTGTTTGAATATGATGGTGAAACAATTGTCAATATGATTGTGGATTCTAAGTTGAGAGGTAGAGGAGGCGGTGGATTTCCTGCAGGAAGAAAATGGTTGCAAGTTAAAAATCAAAAAGAGCCTATAAAATATGTAGTATGTAATGGTGATGAAGGAGATCCTGGCGCATTTATGGATAGAAGTATCATGGAAGGTGATCCACATAAGATGTTAGAGGGTATGATGATTGCCGGATGTGCTACAGGAGCTCGGGAAGGATATATTTATGTAAGAGCTGAATATCCTCTAGCAGTATCTAGGTTAGAAAAAGCCATAGAAGATTGTAAAAGAGTAGGAATTTTGGGTGAAAATATTTTAGGAACAGATTTTTCATTTGATATTATAATTGCTAAAGGAGCAGGTGCCTTTGTTTGTGGTGAAGGGTCAGCATTGACAATTTCAATAGAAGGTGAAAGAGGTATGCCTAGAGTTAAACCACCAAGAACAGTGGAAAAAGGATTATATGGTAAACCAACAGTACTAAATAATGTTGAAACATTTGCCAATGTACCTATGATTATAAACAATGGAGTTGAGTGGTACTTGAATATTGGAGAACCAGATAGTCCTGGAACTAAAGCGTTTGCTTTAACAGGTAATATTAGTAACACAGGACTAATTGAAGTTCCTATGGGCACTACTTTAAGAGAAATTATATTTAATATAGGTGGTGGACCAAAAGAAGGCAAAAAGTTTAAAGCTGTTCAGGTTGGTGGTCCATCTGGTGGTTGCTTAACTGAAAAACATTTAGATTTACCACTTGATTTTGACTCCTTAAAAAAGGTTGGGGCAATGATTGGTTCTGGTGGTCTTGTAGTAATGGATGAAGATACATGTATGGTTGAAGTGGCAAGATTTTTCATGAATTTTACACAAAATGAATCTTGTGGCAAGTGCGTACCATGTAGAGAAGGTACTCATATTATGTTAGACTTATTAAATGACATTGTTCAAAATAGAGCCGATGAAAATACAGTCGATACATTACTTGATTTGGCAGATACGATTAAGGATTGTGCATTATGTGGATTAGGTAAAACAGCTCCTAACCCTGTGATTAGTACTATTACACAGTTTAGAGATGAATATGATGCTCATGTAATAGACGGGGTTTGTCCAACAGGTCAGTGTTTGGCATATAAGAGAATTATCATTGATGAAGAAAAATGTGTTGGCTGTGGTTTATGTAAAAGAGTATGTCCAGTGGGTGCTATTACTGGAGGTTCTTACAAACAGCCTCATGTTATTGACAATGATAAATGTGTGAAATGTCAAGCTTGTATAGGTACTTGTCGTCTTGATGCTATTCATATAATTTAAAGAAAGGAGATACATCTAATGAAAGCAGATAAATTTATTGAAATCAACGGAGAGATGACTCCTTTTGATAATGAAAAAAATATATTAGAAATTATTCGTAAAGCAGGAATAGACATTCCAACGTTATGCTACTACTCAGAACTTTCAATTTTTGGTGCATGTAGAATGTGTATTGTTGAAGATGAAAAAGGTAATATTATGACATCATGCTCTACACCACCTAAAAATGGAATGAAAATTTTTACCAATACTCCAAAGCTATTTAAACATAGGAGACTTATCTTAAAAATGCTTTTATCAAGTCATTGCAGAGAGTGTACAACTTGTCCTAAAAGTGGTGACTGTATGTTGCAAGATCTTGCAAAGAGATTTGCAATTTCAGAAGTACAATTTGATAAAAGTCAGAAGGCTTATAAGGATAAGTATCCAATAGACGTATCTAGTAAATCTATTATTAGAGATCCTAATAAGTGCATCAGCTGTGGTGATTGTGTACGTATGTGTAACGAAATTCAAAATGTAGGAGCTATAGATTTTGCTTTTAGAGGAAGTAATATTCAGGTAACTACTGCATATGGAGATTCAATTGCAGCTACAAATTGTGTAAACTGCGGTCAGTGCGCAGCGATTTGCCCAACAGCGGCTATTGATATTAAATCTGATATTGATGGTGTATGGAAAGCTATAAATGACAAGAAAAAAAGAGTTATTGTTCAAGTTGCTCCAGCTGTAAGAGTAGCATTAGGCGAAAGATTTGGATTTAAGGAAAATGATAGATTTAATCCTATATTAGTTGCAGCTCTTAGAAAAATCGGATTTGATGAAGTATATGACACATCATTTGGAGCTGATTTAACAGTTATAGAAGAATCAAATGAATTATTAGAAAAACTTGAAAATGGTGATAAATTACCAATGTTTACTAGTTGTTGTCCTGGATGGATTAAGTATGCAGAAAATAAGCATCCTGATTTATTACCGCAGATTTCAACTTGTAAATCACCTATGGAAATGTTTTCAGCTATAGTTAAGGAAGAAACTATCGTTAATAAGCAAGAACTTGCAGATGCAAGAGATCCATTTGTAGTAGCAATTATGCCTTGTACTGCAAAGAAATATGAAGCTAGTAGAGAAGAATTTAAAATCAATGGAGAAAGCAGAACAGATTTAGTATTAACTACTCAAGAGTTAGTAACTATGATTAAGCAGGCTGGATTGGATTTAGAAAAACTAGATCCAGATGCACCAGATATTAATTATGGTGTGTTCTCAGGGGCAGGTGTAATTTTTGGTGTTACAGGTGGCGTAACGGAAGCAGTTATAAGAAGGCTTGTTGATAGTAAAGATACTTCTACATTTACTAATATAAGTTTTAGTGGTGTAAGAGGATTAGAAGGAGTTAAAGAAGTAGAAATACCATATAAGGATGATATTTTGAAAATAGCTATGGTAAGTGGTCTTGCTAATACTGAAAATTTAATAAAGAAGATTAAAAATGGTGAGGCATATTATGATTTTGTAGAAGTAATGGCATGTCCATCTGGTTGCATAGCTGGTGGAGGTCAGCCTCGTAGTAGCAGAAAAATCGTTGAAAGAAGAAGTGAAGACTTATATGCTAACGATAAAATGTCAAGAATTAGACATAGTGATGCAAATCCATTTGTAAATAGAGCCTACGACAAAATTATAAAAGATAATCATCATAGATTGTTACATGTAAATTATAATGAGAAAAAATAAAATTTTATAAGCAATAAAAGGTCAGCAAATATTAGCTGACCTTTTTATGTATTGTTACAATATTGATAGTTTAGTGTTACAAATATGTAACTAAGAAAATATTGATAAATGATATAATTGGATATATAAGAGTGTGATAGAGAAAGAAGGTGTAATATGATTGAGTTTATCAATGTTACAAAAGAATTTAAAGATAAAAAAGTCTTATCCGGCATAAATTTATCAATAAATGACAAAGAATTAGTTGCTATTATTGGTGCAAGTGGATGTGGTAAAACAACTACACTTAAGATGATAAATAGACTTATAAAACCTACATCAGGTAAAATTCTTATTGATGGCAAAAATATTGAGGAATTTAATAAGACAGAATTAAGAAGAAGTATAGGGTATGTTATTCAACAAATGGGGTTATTTCCTCATATGACAATAAAAGAAAACATTGAGCTTATTCAGAAGTTAGATAAAAAAGATCCAAAAGAAATTGAAAAAAACACTTTAAATTTAATGAAGCTTATGGATTTAGATGATGCATATTTAAATAAGTATCCTACTAACTTAAGTGGTGGACAACAGCAAAGAGTTGGTGTAGCAAGAGCTCTTGCTAATAATCCTAAAATTATACTTATGGATGAGCCATTTTCGGCCTTAGACCCTATAACAAGAGGTAATTTACAAGATGAGTTAGTTGCTCTTCATCATAAAATGGATACTACAATAGTTTTTGTAACTCATGATATGGATGAGGCAATTAAAATAGCCGATAGAATTTGCATAATGAAGGATGGAGATATAGTACAATTTGACACTCCTGAAGAAATTCTCAAAAACCCTAAAAATGATTTTGTAGAAAGCTTCATAGGCAAAAATAAAATTTGGGATTCACCTGAATTTATAAAAGTTAGAGATATTATGATAGATAATCCTATTACGTGTGTTCCAGATCTTGATAGAAATAGTTGCATAAAAAAAATGGTAAAACACCATATAGATACTTTGGTAGTAATGGATGAAAACAGAGATTTTAAGGGAATTGTTAATAGAAAAGGACTTTATGCAGCTAAATGGAATTGGATAAAGGCTAGTGAAATGGTTAGAAAAGAAGTTATAACAGCAAAGCCTGATGAATCAATACTTGAATTGTTGCAAACGATTGAAGAATATGATACGACCAATATTCCAGTAGTGGATGATGATAATAAGTTATGTGGATTAATTACAAGCAGTAGCTTGATAAATGTACTAAGTTCTCCATATCTTGATGGTAGCGAACAGACTGAAGAAATGGAGGTTTTATAATAATGAGTAATTTTTTTAATTTTATCTCAGAAAATATTGGGCAAATTGCATCCCTTACACTTGAGCATATCCAGTTGACATGTATTGCGGTAGGACTATCAATTGTAGTGGGAGTTCCTTTAGGTATTTTAATAAGTTATGTAAAACCTTTAAGTAAACCGATTTTAAGTGTTGCTAACATCATACAAGCTATACCTAGTTTAGCTTTACTTGGTTTATCTATTCCGTTACTTGGCATAGGCGAAGTTCCATCAGTTGTAATGGTGGTTATTTATTCTCTACTTCCTATTATAAAGAATACTTTTATAGGTTTGAATAATATTGATCCTCTTACAATGGAGGCTGCCCGTGGAATAGGGCTTACAAAGACTCAAAGACTGTTTAAGGTTCAGCTTCCTTTAGCATTACCAGTTATTATGGCTGGTGTTAGAATTTCAGCAGTAACTGCAGTAGGTCTTATGACAATGGCTGCATTTATTGGTGCAGGTGGTTTAGGTTATTTAATTTTCTCAGGTATAAGAACTGTAAGTAATGCTCAGATTTTAGCAGGTGCTATCCCTGCATGTTTATTGGCATTGCTAGTTGACTGGATTATTGGAATGATTGAAAAAATAGTTACACCTATTAGCTTACAAAAGGAGTATGCAGAGGGTAACGGTGCAGCATTAATTAAATCTAAAAAGAGAAAAAAGATTATCCTTGGGGCTTTTGCAGTAGTTATTATTGTGATTTTGTTATTCAATACTATTGGTGGTGCATTAAATAAAAATGATGAGAAAATTGTTATTGCAAGTAAAGATTATACTGAACAGATAGTTTTGATGAATCTTTATGCGGATGTGATTGAAGACAAAACAGATCTAAAAGTAGAAAGAAAAGAAAATCTTGGTGGAACTCAAGTTTGTGTTGAAGCTATGAAAAAAGGTGAAGTTGATATGTATATTGACTATACAGGAACTCAGTATATGAGCATTTTAAAACATGATACTAACAATGACACTAACCAAGTGTATGATATATGCAAAAAAGAGATGAAAGACAAATATGGATTTGATATTTTAGGTCAGACAAATTTTAATAATACATATATCTTAGCTATGAAACAGGAACTTGCTGATAAGTATGGTATAAACAATACAAGTGATTTAAAAAAATGTGCACCTAAGCTTGTGACAGGTACAACTCTTGAATTTTTAAATAGAAAAGATGGATACAATAAGCTTTGTGAATTTTATGGATTAGAATTTAAATCAAATAAAGGTATGGATAGTTCTGCTAGATATACTGCTTTAGATAATGATGAAGTAAATGTTATAGACGCGTTTGCAACAGATGGACTTTTAAAGAAATTTAAGTTAAAATTAATTGAAGATGATAAAAACTTTTTCCCACCATATCATGCCATACCAACTTTAAGAGATGGTATATTAAAAGAACATCCTGAATTAGAAGATGTTTGTAATGAACTTAGTGAAAAATTAACTAATGATGTTATGCAAAATCTTAACTATCAAGTAGATGAATTAGGCAAAAAGCCTGAACAAGTGGCTCATCAGTGGTTATTAGATGAGGGTATTATAAAAAAATAATTCAAAAAATCAAATAAGTTGATTTAAATCATTGACTTTTCAATAGTTATATGATAATATCTATGTCTGTAAGCCGCACAGATTAGGTACAGTAAAATTTATCATAGGGATAAATTACCTTAATGGCGAGACTGGTACGAGGAGGAAAAGAATATAATGTACGCAGTAATTGAAACTGGTGGTAAACAGTACAGAGTAAAAGCTGGAGATATTATCACTGTTGAAAAACTAAACGTAGAAGTTGGTGAAAAAATCACTTTTGACAAAGTTCTTATGTCAGGTGATGGAAAAGATCTAAAAATTGGTAAACCTTATGTAGATACAAAGGTTGAAGGTGAAGTAGTTGAAAATGGTAAAGGTAAAAAAGTTATTGTTTTCAAATACAAGGCAAAGAAAGACTACAGAAAGAAACAGGGTCACAGACAGCCATATACAATGATCGAAATTAAGAGTGTTGGTGGAGAAACAGCTCCAGTTAAGGAAGAAGCTCCAGCAGCTGATACTTCTGCAAAGAAAACTGCTTCAATGTCTATGAAAAAAGACGAACTTATTGCATTCGCTGAAGAACACGGCGTAGAAATCGATGCAAAAGCAACAAAGCAGGTTATTGTAGATACAATTAACGAAAACTTAAAGTAATTACCTTATAGATATTGAAGGAGGTGGAATCATGGCAAGTAAAAAGGGAGTAGGTAGCTCTAAGAACGGTAGAGATAGTGAGAGTAAACGTCTTGGAGTTAAGACTGGTGACGGTCAGTATGTAAGCGCAGGTAGCATTATCGTTAGACAGAGAGGAACTAAAATCCACCCTGGTAACAACGTAGGTATCGGCGGAGATGATACATTATTTGCTAAGATTGACGGTGCTGTTAAGTTCGAAAGAGCTGGCAAAACTAAAAAGCAGGTAAGCGTATATCCAAAAGAAGCGTAAAAAGTATGAGCCCCTATTTTGTAGGGGCTTTATTTTTTAACAAACGAGGAGATAGATTATGTTTGTAGATAGAGCCAAAATATATATAAAGTCAGGTAAAGGTGGAGACGGTGCAGTGACATTTCGTAGAGAGCCTTTTGTACCTGAAGGCGGTCCAGATGGTGGAGATGGAGGCAAAGGTGGCGATGTGGTTTTCATGGCTGATTCCAGCTTAAGAACACTTATGGACTTTAGATATAAAAGAAAATACCAGGCTGAAAATGGACAAAATGGTATGAAAAAGAAAAGATTTGGTAAAAAGGGTGAGGATCTTATTATAAAAGTACCACCTGGTACAATGGTTATAGATGAAGAAACTGGCCATTTGATGAAGGATTTATTAAATCCTGGAGATAGTTTTATAGCTGCAAAGGGAGGAAAAGGTGGAAAAGGAAATGTACACTTTAAAAGTTCTGTTAGACAGGCTCCAAATTTTGCAGAAGCAGGTGGTTTCGCAAAAGAAAGAAATGTTATATTAGAACTTAAATTAATTGCAGATGTAGGATTAGTTGGTTTCCCAAATGTAGGAAAATCATCATTATTAAGCGTATCCTCAAAAGCAAAACCTAAAATAGCAAATTATCATTTTACAACAATTGAACCTAACTTAGGTGTTGTAGAAGTTTCAAATACAAGCTTTGTAATGGCTGATATCGCTGGAATTATTGAAGGTGCACATCAAGGTGCAGGTATGGGTTTCCATTTCCTTAAGCATATTGAAAGAACAAAAGTGCTAATTCATGTTGTAGATGTTGCTGGTAGCGAAGGCAGAGATCCTATTGAGGATTTTGATAAGATTAATAATGAACTTACTCAGTATTCGGAACACTTAAGTAAGAAGCCACAGATTGTAGCTGCAAATAAAATAGATTTAATCGATGAAGATGATCCTAAATATCTAGAGTTTAAGGAATATGTTGAAAATAAGGGGTATAAGGTGTTCCCAATTTCAGCACCTATTAATATTGGAGTTCCTGAACTTATGGCACAAGCAGCTAAGCTATTAGCTTCAGTTGAAGCTGAACCAATTGAAGAAACTATGGAAATCTTTGATTTTGAAAAAGAAGATTATGATCCAGATTATAGAAAGGTTACTGCTAGACGAGAAAATGAAATTTTCCTACTTGAAGGTAAGCAGTTAACTAAAATATTCAACTCAACAAATTTCAATGATATGGGATCTATTAGATATCTATATAAGTATATTGAAAAAAGTGGGGCTATTGATAAACTAAAAGAACTTGGTCTTGATGAGGGAGATACAATCCGTATAGAAGACTTTGAATTTGAATATTTTGATGAATTTTAATCCGATGAATATAAAAATACCAAATGAACAACAATGTAAGTTGATATTAAAGGAATATGGTACACCAAAACATGTAGTAGCGCATTGTCAAGCTGTATGTGCTGTTTCAACTAAATTGGCATTGAAATTAAATGAAGTGGGATACAATATTAATATCCCACTTCTTAGAGCGTCTGCATTACTTCATGACGTTGCAAGAGTGCATGAGCACCATGAGATCGTAGGTGCAGAGTATCTAAGAAGTATAGGTTATATTGAGGTTGCAAACATTGTAGCTTTGCATACTAAGTATGCAAAATTTAATAAATTAAATGAAATACAAGAAATAGACCTTTTATGTATAGGTGATCGTACTGTTAAGGAAGACCAGTATGTAGGTGTTGATGAAAGGATGGAATATATTCGTCAAAAAGCAATTAGGCTAGGTAAAACACAATTAACATCTGGTATAGAAGAAGGTAAAGCTCAATTAAAGAAATATATTAGTGATATAGAAGAAAAGATAGGCATTACTTTAGATAATCTGATGAAAGGAAAATATGAGTAAATTAGATAAGATTTTAAAGCAGGTTGAAAAGCCCGCTCGTTATATAGGTAACGAGATTAATAGCATTAATAAACCTTTAGACAAAGTTAATTTAAGATTTGCATTTGCATTTCCTGATACATATGAAATAGGGATGTCATATATGGGATTGCAGATTTTATATAATATTTTAAATAAACAGGATGGTACATTTTGTGAAAGAGTATTTGCACCAGCTCAAGACATGGAAGATATTATGCGTAAAGAGGGGGTAGAACTGTTTTCATTGGAAACAAAAACTCCCATTAAAGATTTTGACATTTTAGGTTTTACTCTTCAATATGAAATGGCATTTACTAACATTTTAAATATGTTAGATTTAGCGGGTATTCCTCTTCTTGCATCAGAAAGAGGAGAAGCATATCCTTTGATTATAGGCGGAGGCCCATGTGCATATAATCCTGAACCTTTAGCAGATTTTTTTGATATATTTTTAATTGGAGATGGAGAAAAAATATTACCAGAGATAACAGAGCTTTATAAAAATTGTTTAAGTAAACAAGAGTTTTTAGAAAAAGCATGTCAGTTACACGGAGTTTATGTTCCGTCTTTTTATGATGTTTTATATAATGAAGATGGGACTATAAAAAAATATGTTAAAAACTATGAAAAAGCTCCTTTAAAGGTTGAAAGAAACTTAATAGATGATATTGAAGAAATTGAATTTCCAACAGAAAATTTAGTTCCTTATATTGGAGTAGTTCACGATAGAGCTGTTGTAGAAACATTTAGAGGGTGTACTAGAGGTTGCAGATTTTGTCAGGCTGGCATGATTTATAGACCAGTTAGAGAAAGAAAACCTGAAACTATTATTGATCTTGCAAAAAAGCAGCTTCAAAATACTGGTCATGAAGAATTATCATTATTAAGTTTATCAACTTCTGATTATTCTGCTTTTGAGCCGCTTGTTATGTCACTAATTGATGAGTGTAGTAGAAACGATGTGAGCTTATCTCTTCCATCTCTTAGACTAGATAGTTTTTCGTTTAAGGTTTTAAATGAAATTCAAAAATATAGAAAATCAGGGTTAACTTTTGCGCCAGAAGCAGGCACACAAAGACTTAGAAATGTTATTAATAAATCCATTACAGAAGAAGACATTTACGGTGCTGTAAGACAAGCTATAGAACTTGGATGGAAACAAATTAAACTGTATTTTATGATAGGTCTTCCAACAGAGACTTATGAGGATTTAGATGGAATAGCTGAAATCGCAAAAAATATTTTAGATATAAATTATGAAATAAACGGCAGAAAAGGTGGTAGATTTAATGTTACAGTAAGTGTAAGTAACTTTGTCCCTAAAGCACATACACCTTTTCAGTGGCATGGTCAAAATACGTATAATGAATTTATTGAAAAGCATAATTATTTAAGAGAAAAGTTAAAAATGAAAAATGTGACATTTAACTATCACGATAGTCCAGTTAGTGTTTTAGAAGCAGTTTTTGCTAGAGGTGATAGAAAATGTGGGAAATTATTAAAAAAAGCTTATGAAAATGGATGTACTTTTGATGCTTGGAGTGAATCCTTTAATATAGATGGATGGAATAAAGCATTTGATGACACAGGTATTTCAGCTGATTTTTATGCATCCAGAACAAGAAAATATGATGAAGTATTGCCTTGGGATATTATAGATAGCTATATTCTAAAAGAGTTTTTGATTTCAGAAAATGAAAAATCTGAAATTACGCAAGATTGTAGAGAAGGCTGTAAGGGTTGTGGAATTAATAGAAAAACCACTTGCGCTTTGGAGGGAATTTATAAAAAATGAGATATTTAATAAAGTTTTCTAAAGAAGGATATTTAAAATACATATCACATTTGGATATGATTAGACTATTTAAAAGAGCATTTAAAAAATCTGGATTACACCTAGAACATAGTCAAGGTTTTAACCCTCATCCTAAAATGACATTTGCACAACCATTATCCTTAGGATATACTTCTATTGGTGAATTGCTTGAAATTGAAACTAAAATGGATTTTGAGCCTTTAGAAGTGAAAAAAAAGCTACAGGAAACTATGCCAGATGGTATTATGATTATAGGTTGTGAAGTTATAAATGATAAAAATAAAGGTGTTGCTGGTAGAGTTATAGAAGCAGAATATGTTATTGAAATAGATAATTTTGATAAAAATAATGTAAAAAAAATAGATGAATTTATTAATTTAAAAGAAATTAAAGTTTTAAAGAAGCAAAAAAAGAAAAAAGAGTTAAAAGAAATTGATATTAAACCTAAAATAAGAAGCTTTAAATACAAAATATCAGATTGCAATAAATTAATTATGACAACCAAAATTGACTGCGGAAGTAGTTCTAACTTAAATCCAGATCTTATAATAAAGGCTCTTTCTTTATATTTGGACATCGAAATACCTTCTGAAAATGTTGAAATTCAGCGAAATTATTTGAAATATAATTAAATGGAAATAAATACCTGTAAAATATTGACAATATACTCTCCTGGAATGTATCATATATTTAAGAACATTTCAGGAGGTTTTTTTATGAATAAATTATCAGAATTTTTAAGAGAAAGGATAGAGAAAATAAAATTTAAATCATTAATTGATTATATTAAAAATAATAAAAGGAATTCTATTAGAGTATTGATTGTTTTGATTGTTATCATAGGAATATCATCTACTTTTATTATAAAAAATGACACGACTAAAAATGAGGTGATAACAGAAAATAGTCAGACATCTAATGAAGAATATATAGAAGAGGAGGTGCAAACAAAAATAGTTGTAGATGTAAGTGGCGAAGTAAATAGTCCTATGGTCGCAGAACTTCCTCCAGGATCTAGAGTAGATGATGCTATCAATGTTGCTGGAGGATTAACAAAGGAGGCTGATATTTCTAATATCAATAGAGCATCTTTATTAGAGGATGGTCAAAAAATATTTATTCCATCCACAAAAACAAAAAGTCCAACTGCTGGCTCAGATGATTCAATAGCAAAGCAGTCAGATGTTGCTAATTCAAAAGTTAACATTAATACTGCTACTAGTGAAGAGTTACGGACTTTGAACGGTGTGGGTCCTGCAACAGCAGAAAAAATTATTCAACATAGAGAAGCTCATGGCAATTTCAAAAAAATTGAAGATATAACTAAAGTAAATGGTATTGGTGAAAAAACTTTAGAAAAATTCAAAGATGAAATATGTGTCAATTAGGGTATGAAAAGATAAAAAATTAGAGAAAATAGATACAAGAAATATATTTTGAATCAAATAATGTAATTATAACTTAGCTTTGATTAGATATTATAATGAATCTTACTATATTTAATTAAAAGGCGGCGCAAGTATACAGGATTCGTTAAGTATTTTTGCATTATTTTGTGCAAATAAACATATATTGTCATAATAAAACAAGAATTAACATAAATTATCACCTAATAAAGATATATAGGCAAATATTGCATATATATTATGAATATAAAATCAAGTCATAATAAAATAATAAGCGATTATCATGTTATATAAAAAATAAGTTAATTTTAAATTATATTTCCGTTTAGCAAAATGTTTATGATAATTGCATATTTAAGATCATAGAATTGTACTTTTTATCGAAATATTGTTGAAAATGCTTAAATTTAAAGTTATAATAAGAAGTTGTAGAAACAAATAATATAAGGAGAAATTATATGGTAAGCAAGGAGACAATAGATAGAATTAACGAGCTTGCTGCTAAGCATAAAAGCGAAGGTCTTACTAAAGAAGAACTTGATGAACGAGAAAAACTTAGAAAAGAATATATTCAGTCTATAAGAGGTCAAGTTAAAGATCACTTATCTAGAGTGAAGTTTGTTGAGGATCTTACAGAAGAAGAAAAAGCAGAATATTTAAAGAAATAATAACTAATTTCATGTTTGAAAAATATGTAAATTAGGTATATATATCTCGTGGAAAGGATAAGGAGTAAGGACTATGAGACAAGTATATCTTGATTATTCGGCAACTACGCCAGTTAAAAAAGAAGTTTTAGATGAAATGATTCCATATTTTACAGAACATTATGGAAATCCATCAAGCTTATATTCAATAGCTCAGGAATCAAAAGAAGCACTTGAAAAAGCTAGAGCAAGAGTAGCTAAGCTAATTAATGCAGATGTAAATGAAGTATTTTTTACAGCAGGTGGTTCAGAATCAGATAACTGGGCACTAGAAGGTGTAGTTGATGCCTTAAAAGAAAAAGGTAACCATATTATAACTACAAAAATTGAGCATCATGCTATATTACATACTGCGGAATTCTTAGAAAAGCATGGTATCGATGTTACATATGTTGGTATTGGCGAAGATGGTCGCGTGGATCCTGCGGAAATAGAAGCTGCGATTACAGATAAGACAGTTTTAATTTCTGTTATGTATGTAAACAATGAAATTGGTACAATTCAGCCTATTAAAGAAATTTCTGATATTGCCAAAAAGCATAGTATAACATTCCACACAGATGCAGTACAGGCTTTAGGTAATGTACATATTGATGTAAAAGAGCAAGGTATTGATCTTATGTCAATGTCAAGTCATAAGATTTATGGACCTAAGGGTATTGGTGCTATGTATATTAAGAGAGGAACTAAAATTAGCAACTTAATACATGGTGGCGCCCAGGAAAGTAAGAAAAGAGCTGGAACTGAAAACTTACCAGGTATTGTAGGTTTTGGTAAAGCAGCTGAACTAGCTTATGAACATTTAGATGAACATATCAATAAGGTTTCTGAATTAAGAAATTACTTTATCGATCAAGTTACATCTAAGATTCCATATACTAAAGTTAATGGATCTATGGAATATAGACATCCAGGTAATGCAAATATTTCATTTGAATTTATTGAAGGCGAATCAATGTTGATATTATTAGATATGAATGGTATTGCTGTTTCAACAGGGTCAGCATGTTCTTCTAAGTCATTGACACCATCACATGTATTATCTGCATTAGGTATCCCAGTTGAAAATATTCATGGAACTTTAAGATTTACAATAGGAGATTTTACTACTAAAGAAGATGTAGATTATGTAGTTGAAAAATTAGTTGAAATTGTTGAAAAGTTAAGAAAGCTATCTCCAATTTCAGATGAGAAAGGTTGGTAATAGATTATGGCAATGTATAATAGTACAGTAATGGAACATTTCACAAATCCAAGAAATGTTGGAGAAATTGAAAATCCTGATGGAGTAGGAACTTATGGAAGCCCTGTTTGTGGCGACATGATGCAGATTATGATTAAAGTTGAAGATGAAACTATCGTTGATGCTAAATTTAAGACCTTTGGTTGCGGATCTGCAATTGCTTCTTCTTCAATGGCTACTGAAATGATTATTGGTAAGACAATTGATGAAGCTTTAGCAATAACAAATAAGCAGATTGTTGATGAATTAGGTGGTCTTCCTCCGGTTAAAGTTCATTGCTCAGTATTAGCAGATCATGCTATTAAATGTGCTATTTATGATTATGCACAAAAGACAGGTAAGACTTATGTTGGTTTAGAAGGATTTGATCCTGATGCAGATGAAGATCATCATGATGATATTGAGGATGCAGAATAATGAAAAGCTTGAAAAACAATAAAGTTGTTTTAGGTTTAAGCGGTGGCGTGGATAGCACAGCTACCGCTTTATTATTAAAAGAAAAAGGTTATGATGTAATTGGATTATATTTTGACATTAAAAATGATAATATACTTGGATTAAAAAAAGCACAAAAAGTTGCAGACGAGTTAGGTATTGATTTAATATATAAAAATATGTCTGATACATTTAAAAAATGCATTATTTCAAACTTTATTTCAGAATATGGACAAGGAAGAACACCAAACCCTTGTATAATATGCAATCCCTTAATTAAATTTAAAGTGTTGCTAGATGCTGCAAATGAAATTGGAGCAGCGCACATAGCTACAGGACATTATGCTAAAACAGGATATAGCGAAATTCAAAAATGTCATGTTATAAAAAATGCAATTAACATTAAAAAGGATCAATCATATATGCTTTATAGATTGCCTGAAGAAATAATTGAAAAAATTATATTTCCATTAGGTGAATTTGAAAGTAAGGATGAAATAAGAGATATAGCACGAAATATGAATCTTTCTAATGCTGAGGATAAAGACAGTCAGGAGATTTGCTTTATAGATGATAATAAATCATATATCGATTATCTAAAAGAAAATGGAATTGAGTCTAAAAAAGGCAATTTTATAGATAATGATGGTAAGATATTAGGGGAGCATAGTGGTATTATGAATTATACTTATGGCCAAAGAAAAGGTCTAGGTATAGCTCTAGGTAAGCCTGCTTTTGTTACTGATATTAACGTAACAGAAAATACAGTTACACTTGGAGATAATGAAGATTTGTTCTTCAATAAAATACTTATAGATGATTTATATTTTACGGCTACTGATTCTAACAATATACCTAATTTTGCTTTATCAAAGGTTTTATCTGGTAAAATAAGATATTCTGCTAAAGCATCAGAAGCTAGAATTATTGAAGTTTTAGATGAGGGTATTATAGTAGAATTTACAGAAAAGCAAAGAGCTGCAACACCAGGTCAATCATTAGTTTTATATTTTGAAAATGAAGTGATTGGTGGAGGTTTTATTAAGTCTACAATAAAATAATTATGTAAATAAATAAGGATATATAGCTGATATATCCTTATTTTTATATTATTTATAATAGTATTATAGCTCTTACAGGACAGACAGGTGCACAGTATCCACATGTTAGACAAATATCATCATCAACTTGAGCAAAACCTTCATTATTGAAATTAATAGCATTGTTTGGACACCTTTTAATACAAGCCCCACAACCTTCACAATTACCAGATTCTATATATGTTTTCTTAAGAGAAACATCAGGTTGGTAGTTTTTATCAAGGTTGCCTTCAATATAGTCTACTGCATTATCAACCTCTGATTTTTTGCCAAAGCCGATCATCATAGAATCTATACCTTTTAAATTGTTAACATAATTAAGAGCAGTTTGATAATTACAAGTCAAATGGCCACCACCAAATACTTTCATGGCAAATACGCCAATTCCTTTTTCAGAAGCTTTCTCTATGGCCAAAGCCATTTCTTCACTAGTGCCTGGACCATCTCCTTTGCGTATGCCAAGGCCATCATAATTTATAAGAGGGAAGATTACATCTATATCATTATAATCTGTATATTCTTTAACAACATCAATGTGGTGAGTTGATATTCCAATTGCTTTAACAAGACCTTTTTCTTTAGCTTCTATCAAACATTTCCATGCGCCTGATCTATCTTCACCAGGTCTAACTTCGTGCATTAAAAAAATATCTATATAATCGCGATCCAGTTCTTTTAAGGCTTCATTTATTGCATATCTCATTTCAAAAAATCCATGACCTAAACACTTAGAACAAATAATAGGCATAATATCTATATCTTTAAAAGCTTCTTTCATGTATGGATAGGTTTCATAATACTGAGCAGTATCAAAAAAGTTAATCCCCTTTGAAATGGCATACCTGATTAAATTGGCGCCTTCTTCAATTGATAAATTAAGCTGTGTATTTCCCATAGTTAAAACACCAAATCCTATTTCACTAACATATAAATCTGTATTTCCTAATTGTTTTTTCTTCATTTTTTTCTCCTTTATTCACTTAAATATTAACACATAAGTGCCTAAATATGTTATAATTTTTAAGTATTTGTAAGTAGGAGGAAATATAAATATGAAAAAATTAGGTTTAAATGAAATTAGAGAAAAATTCTTAGACTTTTATTCATCAAAAGAACATTTTAGAAGAGGTTCTTTTCCATTGATTCCTCAAAATGATAAAAGTTTATTGATTATAAACTCAGGTATGGCACCTTTAAAACCATATTTCGCAGGATTAGAAACACCACCTGCACCAAGAATGGTTACTTGTCAGAAATGTATTAGAACTGCTGATATTGAAAATGTGGGTATTACTTCAAGACATGGTACTTTTTTTGAAATGCTAGGTTCATTCTCATTCGGTGATTATTTTAAAGAAGAATCTATTACATGGGGATGGGAATTTCTAACTGAAGTTATGAATATGCCTGAAGATAAATTATGGGTTACTGTATATCAGGACGATGATGAAGCATATAATATTTGGAAAAACAAAATCGGATTTCCTGAAGAAAAAATCGTAAGATTAGGTAAGGAAGATAACTTCTGGGAAATTGGTACAGGTCCATGTGGCCCTTGTTCTGAAATTTATTTTGATAGAGGCGAAAAATATGGATGTGATAATCCAGATTGCAAACCAGGCTGCGATTGCGACAGATATATAGAATTTTGGAATCACGTATTTACACAGTTTTCAAAACAGGAAGATGGAACTTATGAAGATTTAGCTCATCCAAATATCGATACAGGTATGGGACTTGAAAGAATCGCTTGCATTATGCAGGGAGTAGATAGCATCTTTGATGTTGATACTATTAGATTTGTTTTAGATGAAGTATGTAAAGTTGCAGGAGTAAAATATCACGATGGTGAAAAACCAGAAGATGTTTCTATTAGAATTATAACTGACCATATTAGATCTGCTACATTTATGATTGGTGATACAATCATGCCTTCAAATGAGGGTAGAGGATACGTTCTAAGAAGATTAATTAGAAGAGCAGTTAGACATGGTAAAAAGCTAGGTATAAAGGGAGCATTTTTATCAGAATTAGTAGATAAAGTAGTTGAAACTTCTGGTGGAGCTTACCCTGAACTAGTTGATCAGAAAATCTTAATAAAAAAGATCATCGCTCAGGAAGAGGAAAGATTTTCTAAAACTTTAAGCCAGGGTTTAAATATTATCGATGAATATATTGAAGCTATGGAAAAAGAAGGTACAGATGTATTAAGTGGGAAAAGAGCATTTAAGCTACATGATACTTACGGCTTCCCATTTGAAATTACTGAAGAAATTATCCAGGAAAAAGGATACAAAGTAGATAGAGAAGACTTTGACAACTTCATGGCAGAGCAGAAAAATAAAGGTAAGATCGATGCTGCAAAATCTGATGAAGCATGGAAAGAAAGCGAAATCGATTACCTATTTAACAATAATACTACGGTATTTACTGGCTATGAAAACACAGAAGATACAGGTGTTATAAAAGCTATGTTCAAAGACCAGGAAGAACTTAGGATTATTGAAAAAGGCCAGACTGCAATGGTTATCTTAGATAAGACACCATTTTATGCAAAAGGCGGTGGCCAAGCTAGCGATATTGGAACTATCAAAGGCGATGGTTTTGAAGCTAAAGTCTTAGATGTTACAAAGATCAAAGATGTATATGCTCATAAAGTTAAAGTAGTAGAAGGAGCTATTACTGCTGATGAAACTTGCCATCTAAAGATTGATGAAATCCATAGAAATAATAGCGCAAGAAATCACACTTGTACACACTTATTACACCAGGCATTGAGAAGTGTATTAGGAGAACACGTTCATCAGGCAGGATCAAATGTAGATGACAATGTTTTAAGATTTGACTTTTCCCATTATGAGGGTCTAAGCGCTGAACAGTTAGCAGAAGTGCAGAAAATCGTAAATGAAAAAATCTGTGAATTCTTACCTGTTACTTGCAAACAAATGGCTATTAAAGATGCAGAAGAGTCAGGAGCTATTGGTTTGTTTGAAGATAAATATGGCGACACTGTACGAGTTGTATCAATTGGAGATTACAGTAAGGAGCTTTGTGGCGGTATCCATGTAGCAAACTCTGGACAGATTGGTGCATTTAAGATTGTTTCAGAAAGTGGTATTGCAGCAGGAGTTAGAAGAATTGAAGCCGTTACAGGAATGGCTCTATTAAACAGCCTAGTTTCTAAAGAAGTAGTAATTGCTGAAGCTGCAGCAACACTTAAGACTAAACCTGAGTTACTAAATGAAAAAGTTTCATCAATGGTAGCTGAAAACAAAGAAATGAAAAAAGAACTTGATTCTTTAAAACAACAGAGCTTAAATGAAGAATCAAAGTTACTTATTAACGAAGCTAAAGAAATCAATGGTGTAAGACTGATAACTAAAGCATTTAAAGATGTGAGCATCAACGATTTAAGAGGCATTTCAGATGAATTAAAAGCAAACAATGATAATTTAGCATTAGTATTTTCTACAGAAAATGGTCCTAAGGTAACATTGTTAGTATCTTTAACTAAAGATGTAGTTGCTAAGGGATATCATGCTGGAAATATGATTAAAGAAATTGCAAAAGCTGCAGGCGGCGGTGGTGGTGGTAAACCAGATATGGCACAAGCAGGAGCAAAAGATCCAGCTAAAATTCCAGAAGCGTTTAAAGTAGCAGAATCACTATTGTAAACATTTGATGAAGTTTTGTAAAATAATCTTGTAATTTGATATAGTTAGGAGTACAATCAAACTATATCTATATAAGGAGGGTATTAAGATGAAAGATAAAAATACTATTATGTTCAATACACCATTACCAGCAGAAAAGAGAACTTTAAAAGAAATTTTGAATATTGTATATGATGCTCTCGAAGAGAGAGGATATAACCCTATAGATCAGATAGTTGGTTTTATTTTATCAGGTGACCCTTCATACATTACAAGTTATAACAATGCTAGAAACATGATTAGACAAATTGATAGAGATGATTTAGCAGAGGCTTTAGTAAGAAGTTATTTGGATAAATAAATTTAACGGACCTTTATAAAGAAAGGTCCGTTTTTTAGGGAGTAGAGTATGAGAAAAATTGCATTAGATGTAGGTGATAAAACTATAGGAGTTGCAGTTTCAGATCCGCTTTGTATTACTGCACAAGGCATAACAACAATTGAAAGAATTGGTATTAGAAAAGACTGTGATAAAGTTATGCAATACATTAAAGAGTATGATTGTGATACAGTTGTAATCGGATTAAACAAAAGACTTGATGGTACAGATACACCACAAACAGAAAAAGTTTATGAATTTAAAAAAATGCTTGAAAATAAGATGAGAAGCTCTAAGATGGCACATATCCCAATTGTTTTTCAAGATGAAAGATTATCTACAGTAGAAGCTGAAAAGATACTTATACAGGCAGATATGAGAAGAGACAAACGTAAAAAAGTTATAGACAAGCAAGCTGCAGTTATTATTTTACAAAGATATTTATCAACTTTATAATATATAAAAACCACCGCGAAGGGTGGTTTTTATTATTATATAAGGATTAATTTAAATCACGATCTTTATCTTTACTTATAATTTTACCATTGTCTTTTATATTATATTCATATTTGTATTCTTTTGAATCAGATTTATCAGTTCCTATAAATTCAATATCAAATTCTTTATCTTCCTTTTCATATTTTTCTGAAACAAATTTTACTTGTGAAATCGTAAATCCTGCATCAGTAACTGCAATTTCTTTAGCCTTATCAAGGTTTATAGGAGAGTTACTTGTTTTGTTTTCACCAGTATTTGATTTATTATTAATAGTTATTGATTCATAGTCACGTTCTTCAATTTGTCCACTATTACCATCAATAATATATTCATATTGTTTAGTTCCATCATTAGTTATAAAATCAACTTCATATTCATTATCGTCAGCATCATATTTAACTGATATAGTAGCCACCTCATTATTTTTTATAGAAGTATCTTCTAAAGCGATTTTTTGAACTTCTTGTTCAGTTAGCTTTGGAGAGTTATTACGACTTATAACTTTATATATAATACCAGCACAAGCAATAAGTGCAATTATAACTACTACAATAATAATATTTCTTTTTTTCTTATTCATTTTCTTTACCTCCATTTTTTATCTTATGTATATTATACACCTTAGACAATAATTCAAACATAAGTAAAGAGTCATAATGACAATTCTTAAATATACGACATAACTATTCCCAAAATTATGATTTTAGGAATAGTTATATATCTAATTATTATCAACTCTTTTGATAATCAATATATATCTATTTAAATAAAAAGCACACAGACATTTTTACACATCTGTGTGCTTTTTATATTATAGTTATATGTTTAGGTTTATATAATTGGTGAACAATTTTAGTACTTGAAAAAATGACCTTCAAAATGCCCTTTTAAGAGCTTTTTATAAAGCAAGGCATATAATTATAACTTATAAAAACAATATACTATTTACAATTGTGCAGGAACTTTAAGTTTCATGCCTTCTCGTAAGTCAGATGCTTTTATATTATTAATATCACAAATATTATAAACTGCTTCTCTAATATCATTATAATCATCAACATTATCAACATAAGTTTGAGCAATATACCATAGTGTATCACCTTGACATACTTCTACTCTAAGATATTTTTTTTCAGTAGAGCCAGCAGCATCATTTATACCGATGGCAGTGTTAAAAATAGAAATTGCTACAAACATAATAACAGCTATAAATATTGTAAATCTTCTTCTTGATTTTATTACTAATCTTTTATTGTTCATTTGACTACCTCCATAATAGAACATTTGTTCGTTATAAGTATAATAACAGAATGTATGTTCGTAGTCAATAAAAAAAGAACATTTGTTTGTAAGATATTCTTTTTTTGTTCACTATTTAAATTATAGTAACAACTTTCATTTTAAATTTAAAGGTATATTTAGCCATAAAAATACCGACCTCCTAATTGTTAGATTTTTTTGGTCTAACTTTTGGGGGTCGGTACATTCTCTTGTTCTCTTCTTTATATGTTATATCTATAATTACTGCTAATCATCAAATCCAAGTGAGTTTAGAAACTCATCTTGAAAGTTATCTAAAGTGCTAAGCTCTATTCTATGCACCTTTGTTGATAATGTTTCACAATGATCTTTTTCATCAGCACTAAGCAATACCATAGAAGCACCTGCTAGTGCAGAATTTCCAACTAATTTAATTTTTTCTTTTGAAAGTTCTGGCAAAACCCCTGTTTTTATAAGAATATCTACAGGTGTATTTATACCAAAGCCACCTGCTAAATATAGCTGATCTAAGTCATCAATGTTGCAAGCAGTCTCTTCTAATAATAATGTTATACCAGCTTTAATAGCAGCCTTAGCTAACTGAAATTCTCTTATATCATTTTGAGTAATTACTATATCAGGCTTATCATCTCTATATACTAAAACAAATTCATTATCTCTTATTCTGTTTTTTAAAGACGAAAACGGATTAAATCTTTGGAACATTTCATATGATTGTATTTTTCCATCTTTATCTATAATGTTTTTATCAAGCATTTCACATATAGCAGACATAATACCTGAACCACAGATACCTATAGGTTCACTATCACCAATAGTTTTATATTTTACATCATCATTGGTGAAATGAAATTCTTCAATAGCACCTATAGTGCCCGACATACCAAATTTAATATTAGCACCTTCAAATGCTGGACCTGCAGCAGTTGAAAAACCATAAAGCATATCGTTTGCTTTTATAACAATTTCTCCATTGGTACCAATATCAAGAAGTAATGCATTACCATCAAAATCAGCAAGACGCGTACTTATAATACCTGCTGAAATATCACCACCGATATGTCCTCCTATATTTGGAAGCATGTAACCATCAATGTTGTATATATCAAATTTACTTTTAACAACCATGCCAGGAATATGATCTGGTGAAAAAGGATATGCTGCAATACCATCTACAGGCATTCCTGCAAATAAAAGCATCATAGTAGTATTTCCACAAAATGTTACCCTAGATACATCTGCTAAATCGATTTTAGCATCTTCGCAAAGTTCTAAGATCATTGAACGAATAGTCATACGAAGGGGATGCTGCATACCATAAATTCTCTCATGGTTACCAATACAGTATGAGATACGTGAAATGACGTCGGCACCAAATTGTCTCTGTGGATTATTAGCTCCCTTTTGTCCTAAAAGTTGACCAGTTTCAAGAGACCACATAGCAGCTACAACTGTTGTTGTACCTATATCAAAAGCTACGCCATACTCTCCTTTTCTACTATCGCTTTTAAAGTCGTCTGGTAAAAATATTTCCTTTAAAATTTTATCACCATGTATATTACGACATTTACCACATTGACTGCAATTGCCATTGCAATTAAACATCATTTTCTCCTTCCACTGAACAGAAGTTACATCCATAACCTCTTGCCATACAAGTAGAACAGCTGTTTGTACTTATTGGATGTTCTTCGTTGAAGAATAAGTATAATCCAACTACAGACTTTTCAGGAATCATTACTAGTGAATCATTTAGTTTTATACCTAAGCTATCAAAATCGATTAGTTTAGCAAATTTAATAATTTCTTCAATATTCATACCTTCTAGACCTGGAGCAATAGAGCCGCTTACAATATAATCTTCTTGAAGTTCCATACGTAAAAGCTCTCTTAGAGCATCGACAAAAGCAGTAAGTGCCATATCTATTAGAGTATTATTTAAAACACTATCCTCTAAAACAGTTATATCTCCAATTGTAAGTAATGAAACTGCAGCATCTCCAATAATTTCTTTTGGAATAGTTGAAAAATACTCTGCACTGATTACTTGATCACCTATTGACATGTTATTTCCATCGATTTTTATATCATTAAAAATAACATATTCACATTTTGGATCTAACTTATCTTTTATCTTATTGTAGATTTCATCCCACTTCTCTTCTTGATTTGAAATCTTAGCAAATCTTTCTTTTGCAATATTAACCAATAAATTATTGTTGATTTTTAATTGATATTTCTTCATTTTCTTCACCTATATATTTATCGTACATATCGTCCATAAATTCATTTAATTTATGTCTATATTTTATTCCTAAAATAAAGCATACTATAGCGATGACACCTACTGCAATTGCAGCGCCATAACTACCAGTTGCTAATTGTCTTCCTATTATAATACTACCCAACATTCCTGGAGATCTACCAAGTAAAGACACAAATAAAAAAGGTTTTAATTTCATTTCTGATAAACCTGCTGCGTAATTACATAAATCTTTTGGTACACCAGGAATTAAAAATATCAAAAATATGATGATTGTTGCCTTTTTACTATTCAATCTACTGATCATCTCTCTTATTTTTTCTTCACCAAAGAATAGATGGATAGCATCGTGGCCTAGTAATTTGGCCAAATAATAAGTAACTACAGAACCGACTAATGCACCAGCAATAGACATGGCAAAACTTACAGGTACACCATAAAAATACCCTGCAGCAATTTGAAGCCATTGTCCTGGGATTAGACATATAATTATCTGAATACATTGAGCCCCCATATATGTAAGGGCCATAGTTCCCTTATGTTCGTTAAAATATGCTTTAACACTTTCAAGACTTGACATAGTCTCTATAACTTCTTTGTGGAAGAAATAGATATATAATGGAATTCCAACTAAAATACCTAGAAGTAATCCAAATTTCAACAATGCCATAAACACTTGGAACTTTTTGTTGTTTTTTATTTCTCTTATCTTATTCATATTTCCACTAAGTTTCTTTTATAAAGTTCTTGTAAAGATTTGATTACACCAAATTTAGAATGTTCATAAGTTAGTCCACCTTGGAAGTAAACTATGTAAGGTGGTCTTATAGGTGCATCTGCACTAAGCTCTATAGATGAGCCTTGGATAAATGCTCCTGCTGCCATTACTACAGGATCTTCATAACCTGGCATTTCCCATGGTTCAGGTGAAACATGGGCATCGATTGGTGCTGCCGCTTGAATTCCCTGACAAAAAGCAACTACAGCATCACTAGAACCAAGCTTAACTGCTTGTATAATATCGCTTCTTTTATCTTCTACTTTTGGACAAATTTCATATCCCAATTTTTCATAAACTTTTCCGCAAAGTAAAGCGCCCTTAATTGCACCATTTACAATTTTGGGTGCCAAAAACAACCCTTGCATCATAGTTCTGCTTTGACCAAAAGTTAAACCGCATTCACCTCCTATGCCTGGACAAGTAAGTCTATAGGCAATTTTATCTATTAGTTCTTTTTTACCTACTACATAACCACCAGATAAAGCAAGACCGCCACCTGGATTTTTTATAAGAGAACCTGCCATAATATCAACACCAACATCAGTAGGTTCTTTAGTATCTAAAAATTCTCCATAACAATTATCTGCCATGAAAACAATATCTGGCTTAGCTTCTTTAACAATTTTTGCGCACTTTTCAATTTCTTCAATAGTAATTGCATTTCTCCATGCGTATCCTGTTGCTCTTTGCAAGCATATCATTTTAGTTTTATCTGAAATAGCATTTTTTATGGCATCATAATCAAGCTTACCATCCTTTAGTTCTACTTGATTATATATGATTCCAAATTCTTTTAAGGAGCCCATACCTTCTCCACGAATGCCAATAACCTCTTCTAAGGTATCATATGGACCTCCTGAAATATAAATCATCTCGTCGCCAGGTCTTAAAATTCCTGAAAGAGTAAGACTAAGAGCATGAGTACCATTTACAATTTGAGTTCTTACAAGTGCTGCTTCACAGTTAAATACATCTGCATAAATTCTTTCAATAGCATCACGTCCAGCATCATCGTAACCATATCCAGTATTCCAAGCAAAATGCATATCTGAAATTCTATTTTTCTGGAATGCTGCTAAAACCTTGTACTGATTGTAAGCAGTAATGTCGTCTATGGCAAGAAATTGTTCTTCAATTTCTTTTTCTGCCTCATCTACTAGTTGTAAAACCTTTTCATCAATATTAAATGAATCTTTAAGTAAGTTAAAAGTATTATTTTGCATTCGTATTTACTCCTTATTATTATTTTCTAAACGTTCTTTTTCCCACTCCATATCCTTAACCAAATCACGCTTTACATTTTTCTTGTGGGAAGCGTAAAGCTGAGTAGTTGTCACCTGTTCGTGATCTAGTAAAGCCTGCACATCAAAGATGGAATTTCCTCTTGCAATAAGGCTTGTGGCCGTAGTAGCTCTAAGTTTATGAGGACTATATCCGTTTTTTCTTGATGTATTAAGCCCTATAGATGTGTATTTTTTAACAAGTTGGCGAATTTGTCTATCAGTCATGCGGTTTCCTTGCAACGATAAAAACAAAGCATCCTCGCCTTCTATTTCTTTTCTCTCATTTTCTATATAATCTAATACCACAGAAGTCACTGAATCATTTAGAGGCATGATGGACTCTTTATCCCTTTTTCTGTAAATCTTAAACTCTCCTCGTCTAAAGTTAAATGAAGAGATGTTTAGCTGTTGCAGCTCAGATAATCTTAGGCCATAAGTTACAAATAATATGAGAATGGCCTTGTCGCGCCTCTTAGTTTTTTCCCAGTACTGATGTTCTTTTTTCGTAAGACCCATTCCCGTAGAAACAGCATCGAGCATAATCATAACTTCATCATCTTCAAGTGCTTTGATTTCACGCTCATGAGCTTTAGGCAATCTAATAGGGTTAAAGCCGTCTGTTATATTGTTATCTATAAGCTCATCTCTATAAAGCTGCTTAAACATAACTGAAATTGAAGATTTCTTGCGAGCAAGAGTCTTATTGTTATTTTCATAAATATAAATGGTATCCTTACCTTCAACTTGGTATTTTCTGCAGTAATCTATAAAGATATTTACATCTACTGCCTTAACCTGATTTAATTCCTTTAAAGTGATTTCCTTAGGTACACCTGCAGTAGTTAAATCGGTCTCATTTATAAGATAGTTAAAGAAAAATGTAATATCGTGAAGATAAGCCAGCCTAGTCATAGGTAAAACATTGCCCTTTAAGTATGCAAAGAAGCCTCTCATAAAGCTAGGAAGCTGGTTTTGAAGCTCTTCGCACTGAGAGATTATTTCATATTCCTTATGAACTATGTTATCTGGTTTATCACTTTTATTGTGAATAATTACATTTTTGTCTCTATCCATGAAATAATATCCTCTAAACTATCAGTGGATAAATTAAACCACTGCATATTTTCATATCTTTTAAACCAAGTAATCTGACGCTTGGCATATCTTCTAGTATTTCTTTTAACTAATTCAATAGCCTCATTTAAGTCGTACTGACCTTCAAAATATCCTATAATTTCCTTGTAGCCAATACCTTTCATAGCTATGTCATCTGCTGTAAATCCCATATCCATAAGACCTTTAACTTCTTCTAAAAGTCCCATATCAACTAAAATATCAACTCTTTTGTTGATGCGCTCATAAAGCTCAGTTCTATCTCTATTTAAACAAACCATTACAGGGTCAAATTCTTTATTTAAAGTTATATCAGTCTTAAAATCATTTAAGGCTTTGCCTGAAGTTTTAATAGCTTCAATAGCGCGAATAACTCTTTTAACATTGTTTTTATGAATTCTTTCAGCCGCCTTAGGATCAAGTTCTAAAAGGATTTCATAAAGTTTATCTGGCCCTTTTTCTTTAGCTATTTTTTCATATTCTTCTCGAAGCTCTTTATTAGAATCTGTGTTTCCAAAATCCATATTATATAAAATAGAATTTAAGTAAAGACCAGTGCCTCCTGCAATTACAGGTACTTTGCCCTTATCAGTAATTTCTTTTATAGCTTTTTTCGCAAGCTTTTGGTAAATGGCTACTGAAAATTCTTCCTTTGGATCTATTTCGTCTACAAGATAATGCTTCACTTGGCTTTGTTCTTCTGCTGTAGGCTTTGCTGAGCCTATGTCCATATATTTATATAACTGCATAGAATCACAAGAAACGATTTCACCGTTAAAATGTTTTGCAATTTTTATGGCATATTCAGTTTTTCCAACAGCTGTTGGACCTGCAACTACTATAATTTTACTCATGTTCTTTTAAATCTCTTCTCCATATCTGATTTAGTAATTTTGATGAAAACAGGTCTTCCATGAGGACATGAATATGGATTGTTACAATTAGTCATATCCTTTAAAAGAGCTTTAATTTCATCAAAAGTCAATTTGTCGTTGGCTTTAACAGCCGCCTTACAAGCCTTAGTAGCTATTTTATCTAAAGTTTTAATATCTCTAAAATCCTTATAATCATCTAGATTATCTATAAAATCATTTAAAAAGTTCTCCGCTTCTTCCATAGAAAAATACATAGGAATTTCAGTGATCCTGTAGGCCAATGGTCCAAACTCTTCAATAGCAAATCCAAACTCTCTTAATGGGCCAAGCCATGTATCTTCCTTTTGCTTATCACCGTGTTGCACGTTTATAACTATTGGAAGCAAAATAGTCTGTAAGGCTTTTTCTTTGTCATTATATTGGTTTATAAATTTTTCATAAAAAATTCGCTCGTGAGCTGCGTGCTGATCTACAAAATATATGCTATCATCATCGCAAAGCTGTATGTAAGTGTTAAAGAACTGGCCTATGATTTTTAGACTAGTAAAGTCAAAAGGCTCTTTTTTCTCAATTTTAAACTTTTTAATTTCAATTTCTTCTTTAACAGCTTGTTTTTTAGGAATTTCTTTTGATTTATCAAAGGTTGACAGTATATAATTTATGTCAACCGATTCCTTTATACTACTTATTCCTTCAGGAATGTCTCTTTCTTTTTTCGCAGATATTTCTTCTGCAGTAATCTGCACCTGGTTTTTATTTTCTTCCAAAGGTTTTTTGAAAATTTCTTCCTTTACAGGCTTTTCTTTAACCTCTGGCACTGCATCTTTTGAATTTAATGCTGTTATTATACCACTTCTAACTACCTGTGTAATTACTGATTCGTCATAGAAGCGAACTTCCCTTTTATTTGGATGAATATTAACATCCATAGTTTTAGGATCCACGTTTATAAACAGATAACAAATTGGAAATCTGCCTTCAAACAAACGTTCACTATAAGCAAGCTTTATGCCCTTTTCTATAACTTTGCTATTTATAACTCTGCCATTGACAAAGAATATTTGGCTCTTTCTTGAGTTTCGGCTTTCGCCTGGACCTGAAACGTAACCTTCTATATTTATGCCATTTTCTTCATATGAAAAAGGTATAAGTGAAGATGTATGAACTTTGCTAGTTAAAGTTTCTATGGTTTTTAGCCTGTTTCCTTTACCGTTGGTTGAAAAGAGTATTTTATCGTTGTTTATCATCCTGATTTTAATATCCGGATAAGCTAAAGCTATATGAGTTACAAACTCAATAACTGCGCTACTTTCGGCATTGTCGGATTTTAAAAACTTAAGTCTAGCTGGAGTGTTATAAAACAAATCTCTAACTATAAAGGTAGTCCCATCAGGGCAGCCAAACATTTGGTTTTCTGCTATTTGTCCACCTTCAACTACTACTTTTCTGCCTGTTTTTAAACCTCTAACTTTAGTTAAAAGCTCAGTTCTAGAAACTGCACAAATACTTGCAAGAGCTTCTCCTCTAAAACCTAAAGTTCCTATACTATCTAAGTCACTAACAGTAGTAATCTTAGATGTGGCATGACGCATAAATGCTTTTTCACAATCTTCAGGTAAAATCCCGCAACCATCATCTGTTATTCTTATGTAGGATTTACCTCCGTTTTTAATTTCCACTACGATTTTCTTTGCGCCTGCATCTATAGCGTTTTCTATAAGTTCTTTAACTATGGATAAAGGTCTTTCGACTACTTCTCCTGCTGCGATTTTATCTGCTATACTTTTATCTAATATATTTATCATATTTCACCTAAAAATTAAAAGAAATCTGTTCTTCCATTAGATTAAACTTCTTTTTATCATTATTTTCAAGTTCGTTTAACTTTTCTTCTGCTCTATCAAGTAGCTCTTTTGGTACTCCAGCAATCTTTGCAACGTGAATACCATAGCTTCTTGAAGCGCTGCCTTCAACGATCTTGTGTAAGAAAACAATATTGCCATTCTCCTCTGCAACATCTACATTTAAATTTTTAAAGCATGTAAGTGTATCTTCAAGAGCTGTAAGCTCGTGATAGTGGGAAGCAAACAATGTTCTAATTCGCTTATCTGATCTACATAAGTATTCGGCAACCGACCATGCAATGGATAAGCCGTCATAAGTACTAGTACCGCGGCCGATTTCATCTAATATAACAAGGCTCTTTGAAGTGGCATTGTTTAAAATATATGCAAGCTCGCTCATTTCAACGTAAAAGGTACTCTGGCCTCCTGCTAGGTTATCGCTGGCACCGATTCTTGTAAAAATTCTGTCTACTAAGCCGATTTTCGCAGATTCGCAAGGAACAAAGCAACCAGACTGAGCCATTAAAACGATAAGAGCTGTCTGTCTCATATAAGTTGATTTACCTGACATGTTTGGACCAGTTATAAGAAGCATAGAAGCATCATCGCGGTTTAAGTAAACATCGTTAGCTACAAAAACCCCGTCTTTAACCATCTGCTCTATAACTGGATGTCTGCCTTTTTCTATGATAATTTTATCGCCAGTTGACATTTCCGGTTTAACATATCCGTAATTGTAACTTACCTCTGCAAAAGACGTTAAAACATCTAAAGTTGATACGGTCTTAGAAGTATTTTGAATACGTCTTATATGCTTTTTAATTTCATCGCGCAAAGAAACAAATAGTTCATATTCTTTGTTGTTAATCTTGCCTTCTGCGTTTAAAACTAAAGCTTCAGTTTCTTTAAGTTCCGGCGTAATATATCGTTCAGAATTTGTAAGTGTCTGTTTTCTTATGTAGTTTTCAGGAACCTTGTCTAAGTGGGATTTTGTAACATCTAGGTAATATCCAAATACTTTGTTGTAGCCCACCTTTAAGTTAGGAATGCCTGTTTTTTCTCTCTCGATTACATCTAGGTTCGAAATCCATTGTTGTGCATCCTTTATAGAGTCTTTAAGCTCATCAAGCTCATTGCTGTAGCCATGTTTTATAATTCCTCCTTCTTTAATTGAAAATGGCGGATCATCTACTATGGCTTTTTCTATTATTTGGTATATATCATCTAAAACATCAAGCTGCTCATTTAATTCATCAAGTAGCTTAATGCCTGTATTTTCAATATCAAGTTTAATTTCTGGCAATACGAAAAGAGAATTTTTAAGTGCTATTAAATCCTTTCCGTTGGCATTGCCATAACAAATACGTCCTGCTAATCTTTCAAAATCGTAGATGGCCTTAAGGCTTTCTTTTATGTTATTTCTAACCATATATTCATCTACAAGATATTCAACGCAATCAAGACGCAAATTAATTTCATCAAGCTGGTTAAGAGGTTCTCTTAGCCATTGCTTTATTTTTCTGCCACCCATGGCAGTGTGAGTTTTATCAAGAACACCTAAAAGTGATCCTTGAGTTTTCTTTTCAAACAATGTCTCAGTAATTTCAAGGTTTTTAATAGTGGCCTTATCTAAAGCCATACTGCTACCTACTGAGTATACGTTTAAATTGTTAATATTTGCTAGAGTTTGCTTTTGAGTTTCAAATAAATATGAAAGCTGTCCTCCTAAAGCACAAATAATTCCTTCTTTTTCATCGATACCAAGACCGATT
>SAMEA3387475__coassemble_1107_pt1 | contig 46777 bp, 45 predicted proteins | sample SAMEA3387475__metabat2_high_PE_008 | metagenome-assembled genome bin SAMEA3387475 (sample SAMEA3387475) | Felis catus | biome: Faeces | place: United Kingdom | collected 2012
TGTGACTCACCAAAAAATCATGAGTCACACAAACGTGGCGAAGCCACCTTTTTTACTATAAAGAAACCTATAAAAGGGCACAATACTTGATTTTATCACGTAAAAATAATATAATAATGTGTAATGCTAAAAAGTAAAGGTGATGATTATGAAGGAAAAAATGAAAAAAGTTATAGCGGTATTGTTAATTGTATTATTAGTGTTTGGCTGGTATACAATGATTTTTGGTATAGGCGATAAGGAACCTATAAAAGATAAGATTCCTTTGGGCTTAGATATCAAAGGCGGCGTAAACGTAGTTATGGAAGCTGATACTAATTTAGAAGGTGAAGAACTTACTGCTCTTATGAATCAGACTAAAGAAGTAATTAACAGAAGAGTCGATCAGATGGGTATTAGCAATGCTGATGTAAGAGTTGAAGGTAAAAATCGAATTAGAGTTGAGCTTCCTGGAGCTAAGAATGCAGAAGAAGCTATTTCTCAAATTGGAAAAACTGCACAGCTCAAGTTTGTAATGTGTGATGGAGGTTTTGTACTAGACGGTAGTTCAGTTAAAAATGCAACTATTGGACAGGCCGAAAAAGGCGGATATGCTGTAAGTCTTGAATTAAAAAGCGATGGGGCAAAAGCTTTTGAAGAAGCGACTAAAAAAGCTTTGTCAGGAAGTTTAACAGCGACAATAAAAGATGAAAATGGGCAGACAGTTTCAAATAAAGCAGTTGTAATTAAACTTGATAATGAAGTTATTTCAGCACCAGAGGTAAATGAAGTAATAAGTGGTGGTAAATGTGAAATTACAGGTAATTTTTCAAAGGAAGAAGCTACTCAGCTTGCTGCTTTAATTCGTGGAGGGGCCCTTCCTGCTCCATTAAAGGAAATATCATCATCTGTTCAAAGTGCAAAAATTGGTTTAGACGCATTTGAACAGAGTGTTGTTGCAGGTATTATAGGTATTGCAATAATATTTGTAATTATGATAGTTGGTTATCGTATTATGGGTGTTGCTGCTGATATTGCTTTGGCTATGTATATTCTAATAATATTGTTTGTAATGGCCTTAATGGGAAGTGTTATCACCCTACCTGGTATTGCAGGTTTAATTTTATCAGTAGGTATGGCAGTAGATGCTAATGTAGTTATTTTTACAAGAATTAAAGAAGAAATTATGAGTGGCAAAACTGCAAGAGTTGCTATACAAACTGGATTTAAGAGAGCTATGAGTACAGTAATTGACTCACAGGTTACAACTCTTATAGCAGCCGTGATCTTATACCAAATTGGTACAAGTGCAGTAAAGGGATTTGCTCTAACATTATTAATAGGTATTATTGCCAGTCTAGTGACAGCAGTAGTTGTTACACAGCTATATTTGACTTTATTTGCTAAATCTAAGAGATTTGCTAATAAAAAGTATTATGGTATCAAAGAAGATAATACAGCTTCATTTGCTATAAAGAAGCAGTTTAACTTTATGAAGCATAGAAAAGTTTACTATACTATTTCAATAATAATTTTAGTTATAGGGCTTACTTTTGGTCTAATCAGAGGATTTAACTATGGTATTGACTTTACAGGTGGTACTATGATTCAAATCGATATGGGTAAAAAAGTTGAAATAGAGCAGGTCGAAAAAGTATTAGATAAAAAGGACATTGATGCTGAAATCGTTTACAGTGGAGAAAATAATGAAGAAATTATGATAAGAACTGTAACTTCACTGGAAAATAAAGAAAGAAACGAAGTGATTTCTGACTTACAAAAGGAATTTAAATTTGAGAATGATGATATTTTAGGTCAGGAATTATTTGGACCTACTGTAGGTAAGGAATTAAAAAACAATGCTATAAAAGCAGTACTTCTTGCAGCATTAGGTATGTTAATTTATATTCGTATAAGATTTAAAGAATGGAAATTTGGTGCTGCAGCACTTCTTGGTGTACTTCATGATGTATTTATGGTATTAGTATTTTATGCTGTATTTAATGTTACTGTTAATAACCCATTTATTGCAGGTATACTTACAGTAGTTGGTTACTCTATTAATGATACTATAGTAATCTTTGATAGAATTAGAGAAAACAATAAATATATGCGTAAGTCAGAGGAAGAAATTATTGATACATCAATCAATCAGACATTGTCTAGATCACTTATGACTACAATAACAACGTTGGTTGTAATGGTTCCTTTATACATTATGACATCTGCAGCTCTAAGAGAATTTGTATTACCACTAATGGTTGGTATTGCAGTAGGTTGTTTATCATCAATATTCATTTGTAGTCCGCTATACTATGAATTTAACAGCAGACAAAATAAATCCAAATATCAGAAACAAATGGAAGCTTCAAAAAAGAAAAAGAAGAAATACGTAGGTGGCGTGAAGAAGGAAGATAAATAAAAAAAGGGGACAATAAATAAACAATGGAAAGCAGACAAGAGTTTTTAGAAGAAATATTGGAAGTAAATCCAAAATATGATATTGAATTAATCGGAAGAGCCTATGATGTAGCAGCAAAAATGCATGAGGGACAGCTTAGAAAATCAGGTGAACCGTATTTAATTCATCCAATTGCAGTAGTTAAAATACTTGCAGAGCTTGGTATGGACGAAGATACTTTAGTTGCAGGTCTGCTTCATGATGTAGTAGAAGATACAGAATATACAAAAGAACAGCTAGTTGAAGAATTTGGAGATGAGGTGGCTTTACTTGTAGATGGTGTTACTAAAATTGGTGCTTTAGCTTTTGAAAATAAAGAAGAAAGACAGGCGGAAACATTAAGAAAAATGTTTCTTGCCATGTCTAAAGATATTAGGGTATTAATTATTAAATTAGCTGATAGACTTCATAATCTTAGAACAATAAATTATATGACTGCAAATAAAATTAAAGAAAAATGCAGTGAAACTTTAGATATATATGCACCACTTGCAAGTAGACTTGGTATATACAGTGTTAAATTTGAACTAGAAGATATTTGTATGCGTTATTTATGGCCAGATGAATATAAAGATCTTTCAGAAAAAATTCATGCAAAAAAGGAAGAACGTGAAGAAGGCTTAAATAAGATTATTCATGAGGTTAATGAGGCACTAAAAGATTCAGAAATAGAATATGAAATATATGGAAGAACAAAGCATTTTTACAGTATTTTCAGAAAGATGAAATATCAAAATAAACAATTAGATGAAATTTTTGATTTGATGGCTGTAAGAATTATCGTTGATTCAGTTAAAGATTGTTATTCTATTTTAGGACTGGTTCATTCGATGTGGACACCTATTCCAGGTAGATTTAAAGATTATATAGCGATGCCTAAACCTAATATGTATCAGTCTATCCATACGACTGTTATGGGTGATAATGGTTCGCCATTTGAAATTCAGATAAGAACTAAAGAAATGCATCGTATTGCAGAATATGGTATTGCAGCTCACTGGAAATACAAGGAAGGTGTAAGTCAGGATCAAGAAGAAGTTAAGCTTTCTTGGTTAAGACAGTCTATCGAATGGCAAAAGGATTTAGATAATCCTAAAGAATTTTTAGAAACACTTAAGATGGACTTATTTGAAAATCAAGTGTTTGTATTTACACCAAAAGGTGATGTTATGGAACTTCCGGCTGGCTCTACACCTCTTGATTTTGCCTTTAAAGTGCACTCAGAAGTAGGTGCTAAGTGTGTTGGAGCAAAAATAAATGGTAAGATGGTAACTATAGACCATAAACTTGAAAATGGTGATATTATTGAAATTGTAACTTCTGCAAATTCAAGTGGACCATCTATTGATTGGTTAAAAATTGTAAAGACTTCAACAGCTAGAACAAAGATTAGACAGTGGCTAAAAAAGGAAAATAAAAGCGATGGTATTGACAAAGGAAAAGTCTTAATTGATAAATATGTTCGCAAAAAGGGCTATGAGCCTAAAGAAGTTTTAAAAAACTCATACGTGGCAAAGCTTGTTAAAGAACTAGGCCTAAGAGATTCTGATGAACTATACATGCAGATTTCTAATGGTGGTACTGTTGTAAGTAATGCTGCTTCTAAATTGTTTGCAATGTACAATGCAGACCAAGAAAAAGAAAATAAAAAAGATAAAGTAGATGAAATTAAAGTTAAAGAAACTTCTACTAAAAAGAATAAAAACACAAGCAACAAAGGTATCATTGTTAAAGGAATGGAAGGACTTTTAGTTCGTGTTGCAAAATGTTGTAACCCAGTACCAGGAGATGAAATTATTGGCTATATTACTAAAGGCAGAGGAGTATCTGTGCATAGAAAAGACTGTCCTAATATGGTTTCATTGCCTGAAGAGGAAAAACAAAGATTCATTGATGTTGAATGGGAGAGAGATGCTCATGAGTCTTATGAGGCAGATATTACTGTAATTGCAGAGGATAGAAAAGGATTATTTTCTGATCTTTCAAAGGTATGCGAAAACTCAAATACAAATATAACTGGGGTAAATGCTAAAACAGATGTAGATGGGAATGCTACAGTTTCATTAACTGTTGTGATTTCTAATATTGGCCAAATAGGTAAGTTGATGCTTGCTATGAAGAGCATTGAAGGTGTTTACGAAGTATATAGAAAAAAAGTATAAGTAGGAGATTAAAAATTTATGAAAATAAAAAATATTCCATCAGGACCACTGATGGTAAATACATATCTTGTGTGGGATGACACAAACAAAGGATTTATTGTAGATCCAGGTGGATTTAATGATAAGATTGCCAAATCTATAGAAGAGGAAAATATAGATTTACAATATATAATTTTAACTCATGGTCATTGTGATCATATAGGTGGCGTGAATGAAATTAAAGTAAAATATGGATGTAAAGTATTAGCAGCAGAAGCTGAACTTCCAATGCTTTCAAATAGTAAGTATAATATGTCTGGCGATTTTGGAATGCCAGTAGAAATTATTCCTGATATTTTGGTAAATGAAGGGGATACTTTAGAAGTTGGCAATATGTTACTTCATTTTATTATGACACCAGGTCATAGTGAAGGTGGCATGTGTATTCGTATAGGTAAAGCTTTGTTTAGTGGTGATACTTTATTTCATGGCTCAGTTGGTAGAACTGACTTTGTTGGAGGTTCAATGAATACACTTGTAAACAGTATTAGAGAAAAGTTATTTGTTTTAGATGATGACACTAAGGTTTTCCCAGGTCATATGGGAACAACTACCATAGGATTTGAAAAGGAGAATAACCCTTTTGTATAAATTTTATTTAAAAAATGTAGAAAAGGCACACCAATATGAAGAACTTATAAAAGTGTTTTTAAAGCCTGAAGATTTTTTAATTATCTTAGATAAGGAAGATGTAAACTGTTCAAATGTTGTCGATATTTATGATGAACATGCTAAGATAAAAAGTGAAGATAAATACTATGAATTAGTTTTAAAAGAAGATAGAAATATTCTAAAAAAAGAAATATTTGAAATATTAACTGATGAAACAGGCAAAAGTGTAAGCTGGGGAACTATAACTGGAATAAGACCAGTTAAACTATTTGGTGAAACAGTAAAGAATTTTGATGGTTGTGATAAAGTGGCAGAAACAGAAGCTTTTTTTAAGGAATACTATTGTGTAAGTAAAGAAAAAGCAAAGTTAACATCTGATATATATAACTATCAAATGAGTGCCTTTGGTGAAGCACCAGAAAAAAGTGTTGGACTTTATATAGGTATACCGTTTTGCCCTACTAGATGTTTATATTGTTCTTTTACATCAAATCAGACAACAGATGATGAAATTGAAAAATATATGGTAGCACTTCATAAGGAAATAGATTATGTATCTAGTAAAATGAAGGAGTTGGATCAATTTGCCGAGTCTATATATATCGGAGGAGGTACACCAACAACCTTAAATGATAAATTGCTTAAAGAGCTTTTAGATCATGTTAATAGTGCTTTTAAAACCAACAAATTGAAAGAGTTTACTGTTGAGGCAGGAAGACCAGATACTATAACAGAATCAAAATTAAAGGTTATATATGATGCAGGTGTGGATAGAATCAGCATAAATCCTCAAACTATGCATGATAAAACATTAGAACTTATAGGCAGGGATCATAATGTTGTGGAAATAGAAAATAGCTTTAAATTGGCAAAAAAGATAGGTATAAGAAATGTAAATGCTGATTTAATTGTAGGGTTGCCAGGAGAAGAGATCAACGACTTTAAGGAATCTTTAGATAAACTTTTAAGTTTAGAACCTACTAATATAACCATTCATACATTAGCTATAAAAAGAGCATCAAGACTAGCAGGAATAGATGATCAGTATCATTATACTCAAGGTGAAATTGCAACAGAAATGCTCGATTATGCCTACGAAAGGTTAACTAAAGAAAATTTCATACCTTATTATCTTTATAGACAGAAACACATGGCAGGTGCTGGTGAAAATACGGGGTTTTGTTTAAAGGGAACTGAAAGTATATATAATGCAAGAATAATGGATGAGCATCAAAGCATAGTAGCTTTAGGTGCAGGTGGTATTTCTAAGCTATATTATCCAAAGGAAAATAGACTGGAAAGAGTAGCTAATGTATCAAATTACGAGATTTACATACAGCGTATTGATCAGATGTTAGAACGTAAAGAAAAAAATTTATTTAAGGAGGTTTAAAATGTTAACTAATGCTCCAAAAGGAACAAAAGATATGTTGCCACAAGATGCATATAAATGGCAGTATATTGAAAGGAAATTCGCTGAAGTTTGCAGCAAATATGATATTAAAGAAATTAGAACTCCCATGTTTGAACATACAGAACTATTTGTTAGAGGAGTTGGTGATACAACAGATATCGTGCAAAAGGAAATGTATACTTGGCAGCAGGCTAAAAGAAGCTTAACTTTAAGACCTGAAGGAACATCACCTGTAATGCGTGCATTTCTAGAGAATAAATTATATGCTGATCCACAGCCGAGTAAGTTTTATTACAATATTCCTTGCTTTAGATATGAAAATCCGCAAGCCGGCAGAATGAGACAGTTTCATCAGTTTGGTATTGAAATATTTGGATCAAAAAGCATGATGGCAGATACTGAAGTTATAGTACTTGCATACGATTTCTTGCAAGAATTAGGAATTAAGGATATAGCACTTGAAATCAACTCAGTTGGTTGCCCGGAATGCAGAAAAAAGCATAGAGAAGCACTTAAGGAATTTTTACAGCCGCATTTTGATGAATTATGCAACACTTGTAAAGATAGATTTGATAGAAATCCAATGAGAATTATTGATTGTAAAAATGATACTTGTAAGGAAATTGTCAAAGATGCACCTACAATGATTGATTATTTATGTGATGAGTGTAAACATGATTTTGAGGAGTTACAGTCAAATCTTACTGCAGCAGGAATTGATTACACAGTAAATCCAGATATTGTTAGAGGTCTTGATTATTATACTAAAACAGCATTTGAATTTATTACAAATACAATTGGTGCTCAAGGAACAGTATGTGGTGGTGGAAGATATGATCATTTAGCGGAAGAACTTGATGGACCTGAAACACCAGGTGTTGGCTTTGGAATGGGAAAAGAAAGACTACTGCTTGTTATGGAAGCAAACGGTGTTGAGATTCCAAAGGATGATGATGTGGATGCTCTTATTGCATACATGGGAGATGAGCCTAAAAAGGCGGCTATTTCACTAACTAGAAAATTGAGAAATCTTGGTTTTAAGATTGAAATTGACTGTATGGAAAGAAACTTTAAAGGTCAGTTTAAACTAGCAAACAGAGTTAATGCTAAAAATACAATTGTAATTGGTGATAGTGAATTAGAGTCTGGCAAAGTTTCTGTTAAGAATATGGCAAACTCTGAACAGACTGAAGTGCCATTTGAAATCGATAAAATAATTGAAATTATAAAATAGATTAAAACGAGGAGAAAATCAATGTCAAATATTTTTAAAAGAACACAGATGTGTGGTAAGCTTGATGCTTCACATATCGGTGAAAAAGTTGTTTTAAATGGATGGATTGCAAAGAGAAGAAACCTAGGTGGTTTAATTTTCTGTGACTTAAGAGATAAGACTGGTATCGTGCAAATCGTGTTCGATGATAAGATTCCTCAAGAAATCTTTGAAAAGGCGGATAGTCTAAGAAGTGAGTATGTTGTAGGTATTAAGGGTACAGTTAAAGAAAGACAGTCTGTAAACAAGGAACTTGCAACTGGAGATGTTGAAGTATTTGCAAATGATTTGATTATCTATAGTGAAGCTGATACCCCACCAATTTATATTAAAGATGATGATAATGTGGATGACAATCTTAGATTAAAATATAGATATCTTGACTTAAGAAAACAAAAGATGCAGAGAAATCTAACTTTTAGACATAAAATTACAAAATTAGCAAGAGACTATTTTGATGAAAATGGTTTTACTGAGGTAGAAACACCTATGTTAATTAAACCTACTCCAGAAGGGGCTAGAGATTATCTTGTTCCGTCAAGAGTAAATCCAGGACAGTTTTATGCATTACCTCAGTCACCGCAGATGTTTAAACAGCTACTTATGGTAGGTGGTACTGATAGATATATGCAGATTGTAAAATGCTTTAGGGATGAAGACTTAAGAGCTGATAGACAACCTGAATTTACACAAATTGACCTTGAAATGTCATTTGTTGATGTAGACGATGTTATTGCAATCAATGAAGGATTTTTAAAGAAAATATTTAAGGAAATGATGGGTGTTGATATTACATTACCTATTAAACGTATGCCTTATGATGAAGCAATGGAGCGTTATGGTAGTGATAAACCAGACTTAAGATTTGGTTTTGAATTAAAGAAGCTAAATGATGTTGTTGTTGATTGTGATTTCAAGGTGTTTACTGATGCTTTGGCAAACGGTGGAGATGTTAGAGGAATTTGTATCGATGGTGGTGCTGAAGCTTATACAAGAAAGAAAATAGATAAATTAATAGAAGCATCAAAAAGTTATGGTGCAAAAGGATTAGTTTGGATGAAAGTTGCTGAAAATGATATTTCATCTTCAGTAAATAAATTTTTCTCACCTGAGCAGTTAAGAGAAATAGCAGATGTGTTTGATGCTAAAACTGGCGACTTAATTTTGATTTGTTCAGATAGGCCTAAGGTTGTATTTGATACTCTTGGATTCTTAAGAAGACATATTGCTAGTGAATTAGGACTATTAGACGATAAGAAATTTGAACTATTATGGGTAGTTGATTTCCCATTATTTGAAATCGATGATGAAACTGGTGCAATGCATGCTATGCATCACCCATTTACTTCTCCAAAAGAAGAAGACATTCCTCTACTTGATAAAGAACCTGCAAAGGTAAAGGCTAATGCATATGATATTGTCTTAAATGGGGTTGAGCTTGGTGGCGGTTCAATAAGAATTCATGATAGAAATTTACAGGAAACAATGTTTAAGACTCTTGGAATTAGTGATGAAGATATTGAAGAAAAGTTTGGATTTTTAGTAGAAGCATTTAAGTATGGTGCTCCACCACATGGTGGACTTGCATACGGCCTAGATAGATTAGTAATGCTGCTTGTCGGTGAAGATAGTATTAGAGAAGTAATGGCATTTCCTAAAAACCAGGCTGCACAATGTATGGTTTCAGATGCACCAGGGGTAGTAACTGATCAGCAGCTTGATGAACTAGGTTTAAAAAGAGGTAACTAATAAAAAGAAATATGAGTAGAATAGGAGTTTTAGGTGGTAGCTTTGACCCATGTCATAGAGGACATATTAACCTTGCTGTAGATGCTAAAGAACAGATGAATCTTGATGAGGTTATACTTATGCCTACAAGAATACAGCCATTTAAACAAGATAAAAAGGTTGCAGATGCTAATCATAGGGTAAATATGTTAAAAGAAGCTATAAAGGAGTGTAGCGGTCTTAGTGTATCTACATGGGAAATAGATCAAAAGACTGTTTCGTATACCTATAAGACTTTAGAAGCCTTAAAAAAAATTAAGGGTGAAGATGCCGAAATTTATTTTATTTCTGGTACAGATTCGTTTATTAATATAGAGAGTTGGAAAAATGGCAGAGATATGCTCAGAAAGCATAAGTTTATAGTTGGCGTTAGACCGGGCTATAGATTAAATGAACTTGATGAAGCAATTGCTAAAGCTAAAAAAATTTATGGTACAGATGTACATAAAATTGATAATAGAAGATTTCATATTTCTTCTACTGAGATAAGAGACAGACTTAAAAATAATCAAAGCATTTCAGATTTGGTAACAGATTCTGTAGAAAGGTATATTTTAGAAAATGGTTTATATGTTGAATAACATGACTATAGATGAATATTTAGAAAAAAATTTATCTGAAAAAAGACGTAAGCATATTTATAGTGTGGTAGATGAAGCTAAAAAATTAAGTCTTATGTATGATGGAAATATTGAAAAATGTGAGACTGCGGCTTTATTTCATGATATGGTAAGAGAAATTTCAATAGATGAAATGAACAATTATATTAAAAAGTATAATTTGGATGAAAAGTATTTATCTAATAGAAATGTTGCTCATGGTAAGGTAGCAGCAGCTCTTATGAAAGATTGCTGGGGTATTGATGATACTGAAACTTTAGAGGCTGTTTCATATCATACTACAGGAAGAGAAGGTATGTCTAAAACTGAAAAGATTGTTTTTATTGCCGATGCCATAGAACCAACAAGGAACTATGATGGCGTTGAAAAAATGAGAGAAGCAACTTACGAGGATTTGGATAAAGGATGTTTAGTATCTCTAAGAAACACTATCGCTCATCTAAAAGATAAAGGCGTTAAAGATATAGATGAGGATACAATAAAAGCAGAAATATGGTTTAAAGAAATAATAGAAAGAAAGGAAAAAGTTAATGAATAGCAAGGATTTTGCTTTAATTGCAGCAAAGACGTTAGATAGTAAAAAAGCTGAGGATATCACAATTTTTGATATTGCTACTAAGTCTTCTATTGCAGATTATCTAATTTTAGCATCAGCTAGCAACGAAAGATTAATTGGCGCTCTTGTTGATGAAGTTGAAGATGCATATGCAAAGGAAGGTTTACTAGTTAAAAGTATTGAGGGAAAGAAAGAATCTGGTTGGATTCTTATGGACTTTGGCGATATTATTGTTAATGTACTGACTTTTGAAATGAGAGAAAAGTACAATATAGAAAAGGTATGGGCAGATTGTGATACTCTAAATTGGGAGGTATAATCTATGAACGAAAGATATGATTTTGCTAAGATAGAAAAAAAATGGCAAAAGGAGTGGGAAAAAAGTAATATATATAAAGTGACGGAAGATGAAAACAAGAAAAAGTACTATGTCCTTGAAATGTTCCCATATCCATCAGGAAAGCTTCATATGGGTCATGTAAGAAATTATTCTATTGGAGACGTTTTAGCAAGATTTAAAACCATGAAAGGATTTAATGTATTACATCCTATGGGATATGATGCATTTGGTCTTCCTGCAGAAAATGCAGCTATTAAACATGGTCTAGAACCAGCGAAATGGACTTACGAGAATATGGCTGAAATGACAGAACAGCTTAAGGAATTAGGTCTTTCTTATGATTGGGATAGACAAGTTGCAACATGCACACCAGAATACTACAAATGGATGCAGTGGATTTTTATTCAGTTTTATAATAAGGGATTGGCATATAAAAAAGAAAATCCAGTTAACTGGTGTCCTAGCTGTCAAACAGTACTAGCAAATGAGCAGGTAGTAGATGGTAAGTGTGAAAGATGTGATTCAGTAGTAGGTAAGAAAAACCTTTCACAATGGTATTTTAAGATTACTGATTATGCAGAAAGATTATTAGAAGGGTTAGATAATTTACCTGGTTGGCCAAATAAGGTTAAAGTAATGCAAAAAAACTGGATTGGCAAGTCAATAGGTGCGGAAGTAGAGTTTAAAATTGATGGATTTGATAAGGTTTTAGATATTTTTACAACTCGTGTAGACACTCTTTATGGCGCAACATATATGGTACTTGCTCCGGAACATCCTTATGTAAAGGAATTAGTTGCAGGAACTGAATATGAAAAGGAAGTAGATGAGTATCTAGATAAAGTTCAACACATGAGCGAAATCGAAAGAACAAGTACTACTAATGAAAAAACAGGCGTATTTATAGGTAAATACTGTATAAATCCAGTAAACGATAAGAAAATTCCTATATTTATTTCTGATTATGTACTGATGGGTTATGGAACTGGTGCTATTATGGCCGTGCCTGCACATGATCAAAGAGATTTTGATTTTGCTAAAAAATTTGGTTTAGATATTATACCTGTAGTATTACCAAAAGATTCAAATATCGATATTAATGATTTAAAGGAAGCTTTTGTTGCCGAAGGTGAGATGATAAACTCAGGTGAATTTGATGGCATGAATAATCTAGAAGCTATCGAAAAAATGATTGAAAAACTAGATAAGGAAGGAATAGGCAAGAAAACTGTAAACTATAGACTTCGTGACTGGTTAATTTCAAGACAGAGATATTGGGGTACACCAATTCCAATGATTTACTGTGAGGATTGTGGTTGGGTTCCTGAAAAAGAAGAAAATCTACCTGTGGTATTACCAAAAGACGTAGAATTTACAGGTAAGGGAGAATCACCACTTACAACAAGCAAGGATTTTGCAAAAGCAGTATGTCCAAAATGCGGTAAACCAGCAAGAAGAGAAATGGATACAATGGATACATTTTTAGATTCTTCTTGGTATTTCTTAAGATACTGTGATGCTAAAAATGATAAGGTTGTATTTGATAAGGATAAAGCTAAATATTGGATGAACGTAGATCAGTATATAGGAGGTGTGGAACATGCTATTTTGCACTTAATGTATGCAAGATTTTTCATGATGGTATTTCATGACTTGGGCCTTGTTGAATATACAGAGCCATTTGCAAACTTATTAACTCAAGGAATGGTTATTAAGGATGGTACAAAGATGAGTAAATCTAAAGGCAATGTAGTTGCACCATCAGAAATTATTGAAAAATATGGTGCAGATACTGCAAGATTATTTATCTTATTTGCTGCTCCTCCAGAAAAGGAATTAGATTGGTCTGATGAGGGAGTCGAAGGATCATATAGATTTATAAACAGAGTATATAGACTTGTATATGAGAATATTGAAAAATATGGAAATGTTATAGCTAAGGTAGATCCTGCTACAAAGGCGGACAAAGAGTTACTATACGTACTAAATACGACTATCAAAAAGGTAGGCGAAGATATAGGAGATAGATTTAACTTTAATACAGCTATTTCATCTATTATGGAACTTGTAAATGAAATGTATAAGTACAAGGAGCTACCAGAATTTAATTCTGAATTATTTAGGGACGTTTTAAATAAATTAGTATTGTTATTAGCTCCATTTACACCACATTTATGTGAAGAACTATGGTATGGCTTAGGATTTGAAGAATCAGTTCATTTACAATCATGGCCAGAGATAGATGAAAAAGCTATGGTAAAAGATACTATAGAGATAGTAGTTCAAATAAACGGAAAAGTTAAAGAAAAGCTTGACGTTAATAATGGACTATCAAGAGAAGAACTGGAGCAAGTTTGTATGAACGAAGATTCAATTAAAGCTTTGGTAGAGGGTAAGAACGTTGTAAAAATTATCGCTGTACCTAACAAACTAGTCAACATAGTTGTAAAATAATCTCCGGTCCTTCTCAAGAAAGGACGGACAATGGAAAAAAAGACTAATAAAAACAATGGCAATAATAGGCAGAAAAAAGGTTTTCTGCCTAAGCAACCAAAGCAGGAGAAAAAATTAAAGGTCATTCCTATTGGAGGATTAAATGAAATAGGAAAAAATATGACACTCCTAGAGTACGGAAATGATATTATCATAATAGACTGTGGTTTATCTTTTCCTGATGATGATATGTTTGGAATTGACGTAGTTATTCCTGATTTTACATATCTAATAAAAAATGCTAAAAAGATAAGGGGTATGATTATTACTCACGGGCATGAGGATCATATTGGAGCGATACCTTATTTAGTAAAGAAATTAAACGTACCTATTTATGGTACAAAGCTTCCTATTGGACTTATAAAAAATAAATTTGAGGAACATGGTATTTCAGGTAAACTACATAATATCAATGCTGGTGATAAGATCAATTTGGGAGTATTTAAGATTGAAACTATAAGAACAACTCATTCTATTGCAGATGCTATATGTCTTTCGATTGATACACCTGTAGGTAGAGTTTTTCATACTGGAGACTTTAAGATAGACTATACACCTGTAGATGGTGAACCGATTGACTTGTCAAAGCTTGCAGAAATCGGTTCAAAGGGAGTACTTCTTATGATGTCAGATAGTACTAATGCAGCTAGACCTGGTTTTACTGAGTCTGAACAAAAAGTTGGTAATACATTAGAGACTATTTTTAGGGGAGCACGTACGAGAATAATAGTTTCTACGTTTTCTTCAAATGTCCATCGTATTCAGAAAATCGTGGATAATGCAGTAAAGTTCAATAGAAAAATTGCTTTTTCTGGAAGAAGCATGGTAAATGTTGTTACTCTTGCCGTTGAGCTAGGATATTTAAAAATTCCTGCTAATACGATGGTGGATATTAATAAAACGAAAAACATTCCTGATAAGGAGTTAGTTATTATTACTACAGGTAGTCAGGGTGAGCCTATGTCGGCTTTGGCAAGAATGGCAAATTCTGATCATAAGGCTATTGAGATTAAAAAAGACGATGTTATTATTTTAAGCTCTACTCCTGTTCCAGGAAATGAAAAAATGGTTTCAAATGTAGTAAATAAATTAATTGAAAAGGGAGCTAGAGTTATCTATTCAGACATTGCAGATACGCATGTTTCAGGCCATGCATGCAGAGAAGAGCTAAAGCTAATTCACTCTTTAATTAAGCCTAAGTATTTTATGCCTGTGCATGGTGAATATAGGCATCTTGAAGCTGCAGCAGAAATTGCTATGGATCTTGGGATGAATAGAAAGAACATATTTATCATGGAAAATGGCGACTGTCTTGAGCTATCAAAGAGATCAGCAAAAATGACAAAGGAAAGTGTAGCTGCAGGAGCTGTAATGGTAGATGGCCTTGGTGTAGGTGATGTTGGAAATATAGTTTTAAGAGATAGAAGAATGCTTTCTGAATCAGGTCTTATCATAGTTGTAGCGGCTATTGACAAGATCAGTGGAGAAGTTGTATCTGGACCTGATATAATTTCTAGAGGTTTTGTATACGTAAGAGAAAATGAGGGCTTGATTTACGAGGCAACTGAAGTTGCTAGACATTCTTTAGAACAGACTACAAAGAGAACAAAAAGAGGTAATGACTGGAATGCGATGAAAACAGGAGTTAAGGATGAACTAAGAAAGTTTATTTATGAAAAGACTAAGAGAAATCCAGTTATATTGCCTATATTTATGGAGGTATAGAAAATGAATGTATATGAAGAAGCACATAACTTAAGTAATGCTATTAAGCAGTCAGAAGAATATAAACAGTATAAAGCAGCATCAGATAAGGTAAAGGGAAATCCTGAACTTGATAAGATGATGAAAGATTTTTTAGATAAGCAGATTCAAATGCAGACTAAGCAGATGCTTGGACAAGAAGTTGAAGGTGAAATAATGGAAAGTATCCAAAAGCTTTCAGGTATTGTAATGAGTGATCCTGTTGCAGCTGATTATTTACAGTGCCAGATGAGATTTTCAATTATGATACAGGATGTTTATAAAATTTTAGGTGATGTAATTACTATAGATTAATGATGTAAGGGTTGGCAATAGCTATAGATTTTGGTATAATATTTAACAGTAAAATGTAAATAATTAGAAATGGAGAGAATATATGATTAGTGCAGGAGATTTCAGAAAAGGTATTACATTCCAGTTAAACGGAGAACCACATGTTGTTTTAGATTTTCAGCATGTTAAACCAGGTAAAGGTGCAGCATTTGTAAGAACTAAATACAGAAACATTCTTACTGGAGCAACAAGAGAAGAAGCATTTAATCCAAATGATAAGTTCCCTAAAGCTCATATTGAAACTAAGCACATGCAGTATCTATACAATGATGGCGAGCTTTATTACTTCATGGACAATGAAACTTATGAACAGATTCCAGTTTCAGCTGAACAGTGTGAAGATGCTATGAAGTATCTAAGAGAAAATGATGAGGCAACTTTAAAATTCTATCAAGGAGCACCATTTATTGTAGAAGCACCAAATTTTGTTGACCTTGCGGTAACAGAAACTGAACCAGGTGTTAAGGGTGATACAGCTACAAATGTAACTAAGGCTGCAACTGTTGAGACAGGTGCTGTTGTACAGGTTCCTATCTTTATCGAAGAAGGAGAAGTTATCCAGATTGACACTAGAACAGGTGAATATTTAGGAAGATCTAAATAAGAAGATATTGACCGGATGGGACGCAAAATTTTGCGTCCCTTTTAGAAATTATAAGGAGTTTTTATGAAATCTAAAAAAAAGCTTATAATTGTATTAGGAATTATAATTGCAGTTTTATTAGTTGGTATTGTGGGTAATATGATATTATCTGGGCCAGTTGATAAGGATAATAAAAAGATTGAAATAGTAAAAGTTGAGCAAGGAAGTACAACTGATCAGATAGCAAATTCTTTAAGCGAAAAGGGTACTATTAAAAGCAAGTTTTATTTTAAGATTAAATCAAAGCTTACAGGATATGATGGTCAGTATAAGGCAGGGCAGTATGCTGTTAAAAAGAGTATGTCCATGAAGGAACAGATGGATATGATTAGAAATGGTGAAACAGTAGGCAAGGTATTTACCATTCCTGATGGAAACACATTAGAAAAGGATGCTAATATTTTATCCAAAGGGAATGTAGTAACAAAAAAAGATTTTTTAAAAGAAGTAGCTATTGGTAAATTTAACTATAAGTTTTTAGAAGGTATACCAAATAGAGCAAATCGCCTAGAAGGTTTTTTATATCCTGAAACTTATCAAGTTGATTTAGATGCTAATGCTCACCAAGTTATAGATGTAATGTTAAAACAGTTTGATAAAATATTTACTGATGAATATTATGCTCAAGCTAAAAAAATGAATAAATCTGTTTTAGAAGTTATGACTGTTGCTTCAATTATTGAAAGAGAAGCAAAGACAGATGAAGATAAGAAAAATGTTGCGAGCGTTATTTACAATAGATTAAAGGTTGGCATGCCTCTACAGATGGACAGCATTTTAGCGTATATTACAGGTGAAGAAAAAATTAAAGCCAGTTTGGCAGATACTAAAGTTGTATCAGATTATAATCCTTATACAAATAAAGGATTACCACCAGGACCTATTTGTTCACCAGGTAAAGCAGCAATAGAAGCAGCTCTTTATCCAGCTGACACAGATTATTTATATTTTGTAGCAACAGACAAGCTTGATGGTACAAATGTCTTTTCTAAAACTTATGAGGAGTTTTTAAAGGATAAAAAGGCTTTTGATAAGGCATATAAAGAATATATTAAAAAGAATCCAGGTAAAAAATAATTATGTTAGAACGAAATAAATATAGTATGAGAAATATCACCAATGAAAAGGTGACAGAATATATAGAGCAACGCTATATCCCTATCGATCAAAAACTTTGGCGTATGAGACTTGAAGCAGAGGATAAATATATACCTATAGTACAAAGAGATGTTGAAACACTTATGATTTCTATTTTAAATATTTTAAAGCCCAAAAATATCTTAGAAGTGGGAACAGCTATTGGCTATAGTAGTGTTGTTATGGCTAAAACTGTACCTAATTGTAAGGTTATAACCATGGAAAGAGCTCCTGAAATGATAGAAAGAGCTGTTGTAACTTTAAAAGATTTTCAAGTAGAGGATAGAATCACAATCTTAGAGGGTGATGCCAGAGAAAATATGGACTTGCTTAGAAAAAAATGTATAGATGGTAAGCAGGAAAAATTTGATTTTGTATTTATAGATGGGGCCAAAAGTCACTATTTAGAGTTTTGGCATAAGCTAAAAGATCAAGTAAATCCAGGTGCAATTATTTTTTGCGACAATGTTTTGATGAGAGGGATGACTGTTGATGACAGTTATGATGTTAGAGATAAACATAGAACTAATATAAAAAATATGCGTCAATTTATAGATTATATTACAGGTTTAAAGGAAGTTAATACATCTATTTTACCTGTTGGTGATGGAGTAACAATAAGTTATATAAAGGAATAGAGGATAAATGGAAAAAATAGAATTATTAGCTCCTGCGGGAGATTTAGAAAAATTAAAAACTGCAATTGATTATGGTGCCGATGCAGTATATTTTGGAGGAGAAGTTTTCAGCTTAAGAGCAGGTGCTGGCAATTTCTCCAAAGAAGAGATGATTGAAGGAATTAAATATGTTCATGATCATGGGAAAAAGTGTCATTTAACACTGAATATTTTTCCTCATAATTATGATATTGAAGCACTTGAGAGATATCTTTATGATATCAAAGATCTTGGTATCGATGCTTTTATTGTATCTGATCCGGGAACAATTATGATGGTGAAAAAAATAATACCAAATGCTGAAATCCATCTAAGTACACAGGCCAATTTAACTAACTACAAAACGGCAGAGTTTTGGGCAAAACAGGGAGTTAAGAGAGTAGTGATGGCTAGAGAATTATCTTTAGAAGAAATGATTACTATGAGAGAAAAAATTCCAGTAGAGCTTGATACTGAAGCATTTATTCAAGGAGCAATGTGTATTTCATATTCTGGTAGATGCCTTTTAAGTAATTTTATGATTCAAAGAGATGCTAATAAAGGTGAATGTGCACATCCTTGTAGATGGAAGTATAAAATTGTAGAAGAACAACGACCAGGCGAAGAATATCCAATTGAAGAAGATGAAAGAGGGACATATATTATGAACTCTAAGGATTTATGTATGATTGAGCATATTCCAGACTTAGTTAAAGCAGGGATATCTTCTGCTAAAATTGAAGGTCGTATGAAAAGTGCATTTTATGTAGCAACTGTAGTAGGAGTATATAGAAAAGCAATTGATAAATATTATGAAGATCCAGAAAACTATCAGTTTAATCCAGATTGGTTAACAGAGTTAAAAAAAGTTAGCCATAGGGACTTTACTACAGGATTTTATTATGGGAAGGCATCTAATGAAGCTCAAAATTATGAGACAAGTGCATACACTAGAGAATATGACTTTATCGGTAAAGTTTTAGATTATGATAAAGAAACTAAAATAGCTACTGTAGAGCAGAGAAATAAAATGGTATTTGGTGATGAAATCGAAGTATTTGGCCCATATACTGATTTTTGGGTACAAAAATTAGATTATTTAAAGGATGAAGAAGGCAATGATCTTGAAGCTGCACCACATCCACAACAAATTTTGAAGATAAAGATGGAGCATCCAGTAAAAGAAGGATTTATGCTTCGTAAACGAAAGGAGAAATAAAATGAACCCTGACCCCGGTATTATAGCTGGTATTGAAATCGGTATATCTATAGTCTTACTTGTTTTGTGTGGATTAATGTCTGCGGTACAAAGGGCTATAGGAGATGTTAATCGTAATCACATAAAGGCTATGGCAGAGGAAGGTAATTCTAAAGCCCAAAAAATTGTAGTTTTATCTGAAAAATCATTTAGGATTTTAGCTACGACTATAGCGATGATAGGTTTTTCAGCATTTTTAGTCGGACAGATGATTATAACTAATCACTTGTCATTAATTTATGGTTTTTTTAATAGTCACAATTTCCCAGTTGCCAAGGCTATAGCGATACTTATAACTGCTTTGTTATGTTCAATTGTTTTTTTAGTATTTGGTGTGTTTTTGCCAAGACAAATTGCGAGACAACATGCAGAGGGAGTGGCTTTTGCACTGGCAGGATATGCTAACTTTATGATGATTATCAATAAGCCATTTGTTGTTTTGATAAGTGGATTAACTAATGTAGTATTGATTATATGTAGACAAAAAACAGGAATATATGAAGAGTCTTTTTCAGAGGAAGATGTTATTTCTATGCTTGAAATAGGTCAAGAATCAGGTGCATTAAAAGAAGAAGGAAAGAAGATGATAAATTCTATATTTGCATTTGATGATAAGCTAGCTTATGAAATTATGACTCCTAGAACAGATGTCTTCTCAATTGACATTCAAGATGAAACTGAAGAGTATATTGAAGAGCTTATGGAAATGAGATATTCTCGTATTCCTGTATATGATGATGACAGTGATAATATCATAGGTATTTTAAATATTAAAGATTTTTTACGAAAAGCGAGAATTGATGGATTTGATAATGTAGATGTAAAAGAAATATTAAGAGATCCATTTTTCGTGCCTGAGACAAAAAACATTGACTCATTGTTTTTTGAATTACAAAAGACTAAGCAACATATTGCTATTTTAATCGATGAATATGGTGGATTTAGCGGTATTGTTACTATGGAAGATATCATCGAAGAAGTTATGGGAGATATCGATGATGAGTATGATGAAGAAGAACATGAAATTGAAGAGATAGGGCCAAATAAGTTTTTAATTGATGGTTATATGGACTTAGATGATATTAATGAAGAACTTCATACTACTCTTGATTCAGAAACAAGTGAGACTGTAGGTGGCTTAATTATAGATATTTTAGGTGAAATTCCTGATGATGATCCTGATGAAAAAATTGTTGTGACTTATGAAAATTATGAATTTGAGGTCGTTAATGTTAAGGATAGACGTATTGAACGTATAATTATGACTATTAAGCCAAAATCTGAAATTAATAATGATGATAATAATAAGGAAGAAAAACAAGGAGAATAAATTTGAAAATAGCATTTCACACACTTGGTTGTAAAGTTAATCAGTATGAGACAGAAGCTATAAAAGAGAAATTTATAGCTTTAAATCATGAAATTGTAGGTGAAACTGATTTTGCTGATGTCTATCTTATTAATACTTGTACAGTTACAAGTTTAGCAGATAGAAAATCTAGACAGTATATACGACGTATGAAAAAATTAAACCCTAATGCAATAGTTGCAGTAACAGGTTGCTATGCTCAAGTAAATAAAGATGAAATAGCAGCTGTAGAAGGTGTAAATATTGTAGTTGGAACTAATGAAAAAGCTCATATTGTTGAATATATTTTAGATTATATAAATAAAAATCATGGACGATGTGATGACAATATTGTAGAAGAACACGTTTTATCTTATGATAATTTAAACTCATTTGAAGAGTATGGCACTATTACTTCAATGGAGTCAAGAACTAGAGCTTACGTAAAAATACAAGAAGGTTGTAATCGATTTTGCTCATATTGTATTATACCTTATGCAAGAGGACCGGTTAGATCTAGAGATGCTAGTGAAGTAATAAAGGAATGTAAATCCTTAATAGATAAAGGATTTAAAGAAATTATACTGACAGGTATAAATACTGCTTTATGCGATTGCCTTGATGACATTTTAGAGGCTTTAGAAAACCTAGATGGTGAGTTTCGTGTAAGACTAAGTTCTCTTGAACCTACTGTAATAAATGCAGAATATGTAAAGAGTCTGTTTAAATATAAGAGACTTTGTCATCATTTACACCTATCATTGCAAGCAGGCTCAAATAGTGTGTTAAAATCTATGAATAGAAGGTACGATAGGGAAGAATACTTAGAAATAGTAGAAACCTTGAGAAACTTTGATAAGAATTATGGTATCACTACTGATATAATTGTTGGATTTCCAGGAGAGACTGAAAAAAACTTTGAAGATACTTTAGATATGGTAGTAAAAGCTAAATTCGGTAAGGTTCATTCTTTTAAATATTCTAAGCGCAGTGGCACTAAGGCTGCTATTATGGAAAATCAAATACACCCACAGATTAAAAAAGTTAGAAGTAATAATTTAATCGAATTATCGAATAAAGTAAGTATGGACTTTAATAAAGATAATATAGGATCAAATAGAGTGGTTTTATTTGAAGAATATGATGAAAAAGCAAAAGCTATTGTTGGTTATACAGATAATTATATAAGAGCGTATTTGCCATGCGAAAAAGATCAAATATATATATATGAAAACAAACTTTTAGATGTTTATATAGAAGATATTTTTGCAGATGGTGTAAAAGTTATGGTAAAATAAACTAAATTAAAGAAAGGGGATTTGATTATGAGCGATTGTATTTTTTGCAAGATTGCAGCTGGCGAGATACCATCTAATAAGGTTTATGAAGATGATAAAATCTATGTATTCCATGATTTAGACCCGCAAGCACCTGTACATATTTTAATGATTCCTAAAAAACATATAGCTTCAACAGATGATATTGAAGCGGAAGATCAAGAATTATTAGGATATATGATGACTAAGATTAAAGAAGTTGCTAAACTAGCAGGCTTAGATAATGGTTATAGAACTGTAATTAATTGTGGTGAAGATGGATTGCAGACAGTAAAACATTTACATTTTCATATCTTAGGAAAAAGAGCTATGCAATGGCCACCAGGCTGATAAAAACCTCTTGCATTTATGCTAGAGTTCTAGTATAATATTTGTGTTATAGGCTAGAATTAAATTCACAGGTAAGTCAGGAGGTGAAATAGGATATGGCACAGGTTATAGTAAAAGAAAACGAAAGCTTGGAAAGTGCTCTTAAGAGATTTAAGAGATCTTGCGCTAGAGATGGAGTAATGAGCGAATTAAGAAAAAGAGAACATTACGAAAAGCCAAGCGTAAAGAGAAAGAAGAAGTCTGAAGCTGCAAGAAAAAAGGCTAAGAAGTACTAATTTCTAAGCGTAAATTCAGAGAAGAGGTGTAGTGATTGACACTAAAAGACAGACTTATGAACGACTTTAAAGATGCTATGAAAAGCAAAGATGAAGTCAAAAAAAATACAATTAATTTAGCTAGAGCAGCAATTAAACAAGTTGAAGTTGACACTCGAACAGAACTAACTGATGAAGAAATATTGCCGATTATAGCTAAACAAGTAAAAATGAGAAAAGATGCTCTTGCCGATTTTGAAAAAGGTGGGAGAACTGACTTAATGGAAGCCTATAAAAAAGAAATAGAAATACTAGAAGTTTATTTGCCAGCTCAGCTTACAGATGATGAAATCAAAGCTGTAGTTGAAGCTACTGCTAAAGAGCTTGATATCGAAGGTGGCAAGCAGAACATGGGTAAACTCATGGGACCAGTTATGGCAAAAGTCAAAGGTCAAGCAGATGGCGGTGCAGTAAAAAAAGTAGTGATGGAATTTCTTGGATAAGAATAATTAGAGCAAGTCGTATGACTTGCTCTTTTATTATGCTATAATTATTACAACAAATTAAAAGAGGTATAAAATATGGCAATATTAAAACAGACATATATTTTTAAAAGTGATGTAAAAAAAGTTTGGAATTTAGTTACGGATTTAAACAACCAAAATTGGAGAAGCAATATAAAGGATATTGAAATATATCAAGATGGTCAAACATTTGTAGAACATACTGTGGATGAATATGTTACTACTTTTAAAATAAATATATTAGAACCATTCTCAAGATATGAATTTAATTTTGAAAATGAAAATATGACAGGAAGCTGGCTAGGTATATTTGAAGAGCATGAAGAAGGCTGTCAAGTTACATTTATAGAAAATGTAGAAGCAAAAAGAATTGTATCTAAACCCTTTACAAAAGAATATGTAAAAGCACAGATGACTGCCTATTTAAGAGATTTATGTGTCGCTTTAGGTGAAGAGCTACCAATAGAATATAATGCTGGCACATATAGTGGATTTAATAATATGAGTCTTGCTGTAGCAGTGGGAGCAGCTTTAGGAGTAGTCTTTGATAATATTGCTCTAGGCATATGCTTTGGAATTCTTGGAGGAGTTATTATTGGAGGTATAAAAAGATAATATATGGAAAGAGACTTAACAAAAGGCTCAATTACAAAAAATTTAATATATTTTACTATGCCACTTATTTTAGGAAATGTGTTTCAGCAGCTTTATAATATTGTTGATACATTTGTAGTGGGTAAATATATAGGCTCTCAGGCACTTGCTGCTGTAGGCTCATCATATACTTTAATGGTCTTTTTAACATCTATATTCATCGGGCTTTGTATGGGAGCTAGTGGAGTATTTGCTATTTATTATGGTAAAAATGATCAAAATGGACTTAGAAAAAGTATAGATGTTTCATTTTATTTTATAGCTATAATTGCCGTAATTATAAATATAACAGTGTATGCAGGGCTTAATTGGATAATAGAAATTTTTAAAGTTCCAAAACAAATAAATATGCCTATGAAGGCATATTTGAAGATTATTTTTGCAGGAATGGTATTTATTTTTATTTATAATTTTTTCGCAAATTTACTTCGCAGCATAGGTAACACTCTTGTTCCACTTATAATACTGGCAATATCAGCATTACTAAATATAGGTTTGGACCTTTATTTTGTTATAAATGTAAAAATGGACATTAGAGGTGTAGCATGGGCAACTGTTATTTCACAAATCGTTGCGGCTGTATTGATTGTTGTTTATATACATATAAAAATGCCACATTTAATGATTAGACTTTCTAATATAAATTTTGATAAAAAAATATTTAGGCAGATAAAAAGTATGTCCCTTATTACATGCATACAACAGTCGGTTATGAATTTTGGTATACTTTTAGTTCAAGGTTTGGTAAATAGCTTTGGTATAACAGTTATGGCTGCTTTTGCTGCAGCGGTTAAAATTGATACATTAGCATACTCTCCAGTGCAGGATTTTGGCAATGGATTTTCTACATTTATAGGACAGAATTATGGAGCTGGCAAAGAAGATAGAATTAAAAAGGGAATAAAAATTTCTTTTACAATGGTTTTGATTTTTAGTATATGTATAAGTTTTATAGTATGTGTTTTCTCTAAAAATTTAATGAGTATATTTGTAAGTTCATCAGATATAGAAGTTATAAATATAGGAATGGAGTATTTAAGAATAGAGGGATCGTTTTATTTAGGAATAGGGATTTTATTCATGTTGTATGGATTTTATAGAGCTATTATGATGCCTCATATGTCGTTAATACTTACTATAATATCTCTTGGAGCTAGGGTTATATTAGCATATACATTATCTAGTATTAAAGTTATAGGAGTATGTGGGATTTGGATATCAGTGCCTATAGGATGGTTTTTAGCAGATTTATATGGAATTGTATATTATAGGAGAAAAATATGGACAAAATAGGTTTAATTATAGCGGTGGAAATGGAGTCATTTTTAAAGGTATTTGATAAGTATGAGAATAAGAAAAAAATAGGATCATTTAATATATATGAATATAGCTTAAAAAAAGGAAAGTTGATAGTTTGTGAAAGTGGTGCAGGTGAAATAGCATCTGCAGCTGCAACGCAGCTGTTAATATCTCTTTATGAAGTTTCATACATAATAAATTTTGGTGTAGCAGGAGGGCTTAAAGAAGAGATAAGTGTTTTAGATAATTGTTTAGTTGAAAATGTAGTTCATTACGATTATGATATAACGTCAGCTGGAAATTACAAATTAGGACAGTACATGTTTAAAAATGATATATATTTTGAAACAGATAAAAAAATGTTTAATATGGTTAAAGAAAATTTCCCTTTAGTTAAAGTTGTTAATTGTGCTTCAGGAGATAAATTTATTACAGAAAAAGAAAAGCGTACAAGATATGGTGAAAAGTTTAATTGCCAAATTTGTGAAATGGAAGCAGCCGGGATATTAATAACATGTAGGAGAAATAAAATTCCATGTCTTATAATAAAATCTATTTCAGATAGTGTCGATGATGGTGCAGAGGCGTTTTGTCACAATATAGATGAAGCATCTAAGGCATGTTTTAAAATAATTGAAGAAGTGATTAATATGATATTCGTTGATAAATAAAACGATAGCTATTATAATGATTATGTATAATTATATAGAAAACGGAGATAAAACATTTGGATAATATTATTAAGCTAATTATTGGAGAAAATATAGACAGAAGAGAATTATTTGGCAATTTAGATAAGAATTTAAAGATTTTAAAGGAATACTTTAAAGTTGATATAATTCAAAGAGATAATGAGTTAGTTTTAAAGGGTGATGATGCTAAGCTTGCTGAAAAAGTAATGGGCGAGTTGATGGACATTCTCGAGACGGGCGAGCAGATAGATGCCCAAAAGGTACATTATGTAATAAGCTTAGTCGAAAATGGTATGTCATATATAGATGGCAACATGAGTAAAGAAGTTATTTGCTATACTCATACTGGTAAGCCACTTAAACCTAAAACTTTAGGTCAAAAGGAATATGTCAAATCTATGAGAAGTAAAGATATAGTATTTGGAATTGGACCTGCTGGTACAGGCAAAACATATATTGCAGTGGCCATGGCTGCAGCAGCATATAAACAAAAACAGGTTCAAAAAATTATTTTGGCAAGACCAGCTGTTGAGGCTGGAGAAAGCTTAGGATTTTTACCAGGTGATTTGCAAGATAAGGTAGATCCGTATCTAAGACCTCTTTATGATGCTCTTTATGATATTTTAGGAAGAGATACGGCCATGAGACTTAAGGAAAAGGAAGTAATAGAAATTGTACCTCTTGCATATATGAGAGGAAGAACTTTGGATAATTCCTTTATAATTTTAGATGAGGCACAAAATACTACAAGAGAGCAGATGAAGATGTTTTTAACACGAATGGGATTTGGCTCTAAGATGGTAATAACAGGTGATGTTACTCAGATAGATTTACCTAGAGGGAAAAAGTCTGGACTAATTGAAGCATCTAAAGTTCTTAAAAATGTAAGTGATATTGATTTTTGTTATTTAAAGGATGTTGATGTAGTTAGACATGAATTAGTTAAAAAGATTATTGGAGCATACGATAGATATTATAGATCTAATAAGGATGCGGAATAGGAAGAGTTATGAAGCTAATAATTGATGGTGAAAGATTACCTAAAGAAGAATTTATTGAAGTAATGGAAAAAGCAGCTACACTTTGTTTAGATAGAGAAAATGTAAAGAATAATTTACTTGAAATAAGTGTAACTTTTGTTGATGAGGCTGAAATAAAAGAAATTAATAATCAGTTTAGGCAAATTGATAGTGTTACAGATGTACTTTCGTTTCCTCAGTTCGAATATACAGGGGATATACCTGAAAATGGCCCAGTAGTTTTAGGAGATGTTGTTATTTGTGAGCAACAAGCAAAAAAACAGGCTGAGGATTTTGGACATAGCTATCAAAGAGAACTTATATATTTATTTGTTCATAGTATGTTTCATTTGTTAGGATATGATCATATGCAAGAAGATGAAAAATTTGAAATGAGGGAAGCCGAAGAAGAAATTATGGCAAAGCTAGATATTTTAAGAGGATAGATATGGACGATAGATACATAAATTTATATAAAAAGGCTAAGATGATAAGAGAAAATGCATACGCACCATATAGCAACTTTAAGGTGGGAGCAGCTATTTTAGCAAAAGATGGGTCCATATATACTGGTGTGAATATAGAAAATTCATCTTATGGTGCAACTATATGTGCTGAAAGATCAGCAGTTTGTACTGCTGTTAGCTTAGGTCAAAGGAATTTTGAAGCCATAGCTATTACATCTTCTAGCGGAGAGGCTTGGCCATGTGGAATATGTAGGCAAGTTCTTTTTGAATTCAATGAAGATTTGTTAGTTATTACTGGTAAGGATGAGAATAATCTTAAAATAATAAAGTTAAAGGAATTATTGCTACATGGATTTAAATTGTAGCTATTTATGAAAGGAATATTTATGAAAAGTGGATTTATAAGTATTATAGGTAGACCTAATGTGGGAAAATCAACTTTGTTAAATGCGATTTTAGGTGAAAAAATTGCAATTGCAACTGATAAGCCACAGACAACAAGAAATACAATTAGAGGAATTTATACGACTGATGAAATGCAGCTTGTATTTATCGATACACCAGGTATTCATAAGCCTAGAACAAAGCTAGGTACATTTATGACTGAAAGTGCAACTAATACTTTTAATGAAGTTGATGCCATTTTATTTTTAGTGGATGATAGTATTAAGGCTGGCCCTGGGGATAAGTATATTGTTGAAATGTTAAAAAATGTAGAAACTAAAAAGTATTTAGTTATAAATAAAATTGATAAGCTAGGGCCTATTAAATATAAGGAAATATATGATGAATACGATGAGCTGAGTATATTTGATGGTATATTTGGTATTTCTGCTAGAGAAAATAAAAATGTTGATGAAATTATCACTAAGCTAGAAGAAATAATGCCAGAGGGACCACAATATTTTCCTGCTGATATGGTAACAGATCATCCGGAAAGGTTTATTGTAAGTGAAATTTTGCGTGAAAAGGTTTTATTATATCTAAACGATGAAGTACCGCATGGTGTAGCTATTGAAATAGAGTCATTTGAAGAGGAACCAAATATTACAAGGATTGGTGCTGTGATTTACTGTGAACGTAAATCTCACAAAGGAATTATCATTGGCAAAGGTGGTAGAAAATTAAAAGGTATAGGTAAAAGTGCTAGAGAAGAAATGGAGGCACTTTTAGGTACAAAGGTATTTTTACAGCTTTGGGTTAAAATAAAGGAAAATTGGAGAGATAGCGATTTTGCATTATCTAATTTCGGATATAAGGAAAAGTAAGAAATGTATGTAGATACTGAAGGTATAGTGCTTAGAAATATTAAAACTGTTAATAATCGTAGAATGGTTATGATTTTTTCTAAGAAGTATGGCAAGATAAGTGCAGGCACGAGCATTTCAGAAAAAAGCAAAAGCAAATCGTCATTGGCTATGCGTTCATTTACATATGGAAAATATGAGCTTTATAAAAACCGTGATAATTTTAACTTAAACGGTGCAGAAACTATTAAGAGTTTTTATAAAATTGGCGAAGATGTGGACAAATATATGAATGCCTCTTATGTCCTTGAGTTTACAGAAAAGCTACTTCCAGAAAATATACCACAGCCTAGATTGTTTAATCTGTTAATTGATTTTTTAGTTGAACTTGAGAAGCGCAAGAAAAAATATGGAACTCTAGTAATAGGATATGAGCTTAAAGCTATTAAGGAACTTGGGTATATGCCAGAACTTGATAGGTGTGTAAATTGTGGTAGTGAAAATAACTTGTTTTTTTTAGATGTAGAAAATGGAGGCCTTTTGTGTAGAAATTGTGCATCAAAATTAATATCTGCTAATAATGATACGTTGATTTATGAGGTTGGTTTAGGTATAATAGATATATTAAAGTATTTTATAAGAAATCCTTTGAGAAATCTTGAAAAGATAGCACTTGAGCCAGAAGTTTTAAAGAAATTAAGGCAAATAATTAATAATTATATTAAATATCACCTTGAAATAGGGGATTTAAAGAGTGAAGGATTTTTATCCGACTAGATAGGAGGAAGAATTATGGAAATTACATTAGAAAAAATCGAACTAGTTAAGGATAGAACTGGTGTAAGTTATAAGGAAGCTAAAGAAGCATTGGAAACTGCTGGTGGCAGCGTAGTAGATGCCATTATTGAAATTGAAGAAAATATTGATAATCAGACTAGAAAATCATTTGGAGAACAGGGCAATGCAGTGATTGATGCTATTAAAGATCTTGTTAAAAAAGGAAATGTTTCTAAGATAGTTGTTAAGAACTCTGAAGGCGAAGTTATTTTAAATATACCTGTAAATGTAGGTATTTTAGGCGTAGTAATTGCACCTTGGGGAGCAATTGCAGCTGTAGTAGCAGCTTTTGGATTTAAGTGTGTAATAGAAGTTGTTAAGGATGACGGTACTATTATTGATGTAAGTGATAGAACTAATGATGCAGTCGAAAAGGCTACTGAAAAGGGTAGCGAAGTTTACGACAAAGTTAAGAATAGTGACACTTATGAAAAAGTAAAAGAAAAAACTGGTAAAGCTACAGAGGCTCTTAAAAGTAAGTTTTCTAAATCAAAGGAAGAAATAGAAGACTTTGCAGATGATTTTGTTGAAGAATTTGAAGATTATGAAGAAAGTGAAGGCGAAGAAAAATAATGACAGAATTAACAATGGATAAGTTAGTAGCACTTGCAAAAGGTAGAGGATTTGTATATCCTGGTTCAGAAATTTATGGTGGATTAGCAAATACTTGGGATTATGGTCCTTTAGGGGTTGAGCTACTAAATAACGTAAAAAAAGCATGGTGGAAAAAGTTTGTACAAGAATCAAAATATAACGTAGGTTTAGATGCAGCTATTCTTATGAACCCACAGACATGGGTTGCATCAGGACATGTAGGTGGTTTTTCAGATCCATTAATTGATTGTAAAAAATGTAAATCAAGATTTAGAGCTGATAAAATTATCGAAGCGGATCTTGAAGCTAAGGGTCAACCAGATGTAATTGTAGATGGATGGTCAAACGAAAAGCTAGAAGCTTATGTAGAAGAAAATAATTTAAGATGTCCAGAATGTGGAGAACATGATTTTACAGGTATCAGACAGTTCAACCTTATGTTCCAAACTTATCAGGGTGTAACTGAGGATTCTAAGTCAGCTATTTATCTAAGACCTGAAACTGCACAGGGGATTTTTGTAAACTTTAAAAATGTACAGAGAACTTCAAGAAAGAAGTTACCTTTTGGTATCGCACAGATTGGTAAAGCTTTTAGAAATGAAATTACTCCAGGTAACTTTATTTTTAGAACAAGAGAATTTGAACAGATGGAAGTTGAATTTTTCTGCAAACCTGGTGAAGATTTAAAATGGCATGAATACTGGAAGGAATACTGTGGAAACTTCTTAAGAAGTTTAAATATGAAAGAAGAAAACATGAGATTTAGAGATCATGATCAGGAAGAATTATCACATTATTCAAATGCCACAACAGATATTGAATACTTATTCCCATTTGGATGGGGTGAACTATGGGGTATTGCTGATAGAACAGACTTTGACTTAAAACAGCATGCTGAACATTCAAAACAGGACATGAATTATGTAGATAGTGAAACAGGCGAAAAATACATTCCGTATTGTATTGAACCATCACTAGGTGCAGGTAGAGTTACTCTTGCATTTTTATGTGATGCTTATACTGAAGAAGTTATCAAAAAGGAAGATGGTAAAGAAGATAGCAGAATTGTTATGAAATTCCATCCAGCATTAGCGCCATTTAAGGCTGCTGTATTGCCTCTTGCTAAGAAACTTGCTCCAGTTGCAGAACCAATTCATGAGGAATTATCTAAGTATTTTATGGTTGATTATGATGCAGCAGGTTCAATAGGTAAGAGATACAGAAGAGAGGATGAAATTGGAACTCCATTCTGTATTTGTGTTGATTTTGATACAGAGAATGATGGTTGTGTAACAATTCGTGATAGAGACACTATGCAACAAGTTAGAATTCCTGTTTCTGAAGTAAAGAACTATATTGAAGAGAGAATTGCCTTTTAGGAGATTAAAATATGAATAAATATGTATATTCATTTAATGAAGGTTCAAAAGAAATGAAGAGCCTTTTAGGTGGTAAGGGAGCTAATTTAGCAGAAATGACTAAAATTGGCTTGCCTGTGCCTTTTGGCTTTACAATTTCTACAGATGCGTGTAATAAATATTACCAGGACGGAGAAACTATTAGCCAGGACATCATAGATGAAATATTTGAAAAGATGCAGGAGTTAGAAGCTGTTACTGATAAGCAGTTTGGTAGTAATCAAAAACCATTGCTAGTATCAGTTAGAAGTGGAGCTGTATTTTCTATGCCAGGTATGATGGATACTGTTCTTAACCTAGGATTAAATGATGATACGATAAATGGTCTTATTGCTATTACAGGTAATGAAAGATTTGCATATGATAGCTACAGAAGATTTATTCAAATGTTTGCAGATGTCGTAATAGGTATTGAAAAAGAAAAATTTGATAAGATCTTTGATGGTAAGAAAGAAGAAAGAGGCTGCAAGTTAGATTTAGACTTGACTTGTGAGGATTTAAAAGAAATAACTAAAGAATACAAAAAGTTGTATTTAAGTGAGACTGGAAATGAATTTCCTCAAGATCCTAAGATTCAATTAATAGAAACTGTTAAGGCAGTTTTTAGATCATGGAATAACGATAGAGCTGTACTATATCGTAAGTTAAATGATATATCTTCAAATTTGGGTACAGCTGTAAATGTTCAATCTATGGTATTTGGTAATACTGGTGAAAGCTCAGGTACTGGTGTTGCATTTACACGTAACCCTGCTACTGGTGAAAATAAATTGTATGGTGAGTTTTTAATCAATGCTCAAGGTGAAGATGTAGTTGCAGGTATTAGAACACCTCAGCCTATTTCAGAGATGGCAGAGGCATTTCCAGAAATATATAATAATTTCAAGAGAATAGCAGAACTACTTGAAAAGCATTATAAGGATATGCAAGACATGGAATTTACCATTGAAAACAATAAACTTTATATGCTTCAAACTAGAAATGGTAAACGTACTGCACAGGCTGCAGTTAAAATTGCTGTGGATATGGAAGAAGAAGGCTTAATAGATAAGCAGACTGCAATTATGCGTATTGAGCCTGAACAGATTGACCAGCTACTTCATCCAAGATTTGATGATGATGCTTTAGAGTTTGCAAAGAAGCTTACAAAGGGATTACCAGCATCTCCTGGAGCTGCTACAGGTAAGATTTACTTTACTACTTCTGATGTTGAAACTGCTTCCTTATCGGAAAAGGTAATACTTGTAAGACAGGAAACTTCACCAGAAGATTTGGCTGGAATGGTTGCTGCAGAGGGTATTTTAACTTCTCGTGGAGGTATGACATCACATGCTGCAGTAGTTGCAAGAGGCATGGGAAAATGTTGTGTTGCAGGTTGTAAGGATGCTATTGTAGATGAATTTAGTAAGACTGTAACTATTGGAGATATAGTTTTAAAAGAAGGGGATTATATTTCCTTAGATGGTTCTACAGGAATGGTTTATGAGGGAAAATTAAAGTCTGTTGAACCAGAACTTAGCGGTAGTTTTGATACATTGATGAAATGGACTGATGAAATTAGAACTTTAAAAATTCGTACAAATGCTGATAATCCTAAAGATGCAGCTAAAGCAATAGAGTTTGGAGCAGAAGGTATAGGCCTTTGCCGTACAGAGCATATGTTTTTTGATGAACAACGTATTATGGATGTTAGACGCATGATATTATCAAGTGATGAGACATCTAGAAGAAAGGCATTATCAAGATTATTACCATATCAGAAGGATGATTTTAAGGGTATATTTAAAGTTATGGGCGAAAGACCTGTAACAATTAGGCTATTAGACCCTCCATTACATGAGTTTTTACCAAATACAGATGAAGAAATAAAGGCTTTATCAGAAGAAATTAATGTTTCATTTGACATATTAAAAAACAAAGTGATAGAACTTAAAGAATTTAATCCTATGCTAGGTCATAGAGGTTGTAGACTTGTTATTACTTATCCAGAAATTGCACAGATGCAAGCTGAAGCGATTATTAGCGCAGCCATAGAAGTAAAAAATGAAACTAAACTTAATATTATACCTGAGATTATGATACCGCTAGTTGGTATAGATAAGGAATTAACTAATATTAAAAATACAGTAGTTGAAACTATAGATAAGACTTTACAAAAATATGAGGAAACTATCGAATATCAGATTGGAACTATGATTGAGATTCCAAGAGCAGCATTAGTTGCTGATAAAATTGCTGAAGAAGCCGAATTCTTTTCATTTGGTACTAACGATTTAACTCAAATGACATTTGGTTTTAGTAGAGATGACACTGGTAAAATTATTAGGGAATATGTGGACAAGGGTATTTTAGAAAAAGATCCTTTCCAGACTATTGACCAAGAAGGTATAGGTAAGTTAATTAAAATGGCTATTGAACTTGGTAAAAAGACACGTCCTAATATTAAGCTAGGTATTTGTGGCGAACATGGTGGAGATCCAAAATCTATTGAATATTGTAATAATATTGGTTTAAATTATGTTTCATGTTCTCCATTTAGAGTACCAATTGCCAGAATAGCAGCAGCACAAGCTGTAATACGAACTAAAATTGAAAATTAAAATTATTATTTAGACCCTATATTGCTAGGGTCTTTTTTTTAAAAAATGTATTGTAAAATATTACCAAATATATATAATGTAATTGGAGGTGGTAAATAATGGAAAATATAAATGCGGTTATTATATCCAATGATTTACAATATGCTGAAACAGTTTGTCGTTGTATTAGAAGTATCCAGTCAAATATAAATATATCTTCAGTTAATACAAAGGAAAGTATTAATGATTATGATTTTGTCTTAATAGATGGAAAAAGCATTGATATAGATAATAAGCCTTGTTGTTATATAGTGGAAAAAAATGAAAAACTTAATAAAGACGAGATATATAAGTATTCTCGTGCGAGTGAATATATAAATAGGATGATAGATATTTATTATGATGCTACAGGTAATTATATTGATAATACCTTAAATGAGAAAAAACCCATTATTAATGTATTTTCTTCGGCAAAAGGAGGTGTAGGTTGTACAAGTATTGCATTTGCAATGGCAAAGGATTACGCTATGGCATCTAATGAGAATATTCTTTATTTATCTTTAGGAAATGCCCATGAAGAAATAGATTTTTTCAATATGCATCAAGGCTTAAGCATTAGAGATTACCTTTACCGCATAATTTTTTTAGATGATAAGTGTAATATTAATAGCTATTTAACAGAAAATCAATATGGCATAAGAGCATTTAATATGTTAAATATTGAAAATGAAATTTTAAATTTAGATGAAGGCGATTTCTTAAAATTCATAAGATTGATTATAGAAAATTCACAGTTTAGAAGAATAGTAATAGATACAGGTTCTTCATTAGATGATAAAGCTAAATATGTAAGAAAAATAGCAGATTACAATATTTATATAGGATGTGGTTTTAAATCTGATTTCGAAGAAAAGATAAAAAACAGTTTAGGCATAGACTTTGGAAGGAAAATAATTGTAGAAAATATGAGATATAAAGGTAATCCTAAATTTGATGAGTTTTTTGAAGTTGAAAATAAGCTTGCTGAAAATATTGATGTAGGTATTTATGAAGAAAAAGAAGCATTTGTGTTACAAAATGGTAAAATAGATATTGAAATAGATGGTGAATTTGGCAAAGGTGTAAGAAATTTAATTACTTTTATAGCTAATAAATAGCTAATTTAAAAGCTTTACAGCAAATTAACATAAATTTAACATAAACTTAACATTTATATAAGCTGTGTAAATTAAAATATAAATATAGTATATATGAGTAAAAATGGAGGAGTTTATGGAATTTGATGTATTTCAAGTTGTTACGACTTTGTTAGGCGGTTTGGCGGTATTCATATTTGGTATGAATCTTATGTCAGAAGGTCTGCAGAAGGCAGCTGGTGATAAGATGAGAAATATTTTGTCAATGCTTACTGCTAATCCAGTTTTAGGTGTTTTAGCTGGTGCGGTAACAACAGCCGTTTTACAGAGTTCAAGTGCAACAACGGTAATGGTTATAGGTTTTGTTAGTGCAGGCCTTATGAAGTTACCTCAAGCTATTAGTGTTATTTTAGGTGCTAATATAGGTACAACAATTACAGCACAGCTTATCGCTTTTGATATTGGCGATTATGCTTGGATTGGTGTATTTATTGGTTTTGTAATGATGTTTTTCTTAAAATCAAATGAAAAAGTTGCAGATATTGGTGAAATTTTATTTGGTTTTGGATTACTGTTTGTAGGTATCAATACTATGGGTGATACTATGGAACCATTAGCACAATCACCGATTTTTACTGATTGGATGATGAAGGTATCAGATATTCCTATTTTAGGTGTGGTTTTAGGTACTATAATGACCATGATTATTCAGTCATCTTCGGCAGTTATTGCTGTATTACAAAATTTAGCTGCAACTGCAGGTCCAGATGGAGTAACATCAATTATTGGATTGCAAGGTGCTTTACCAATACTATTTGGTAGTAACATAGGTACAACAATTACAGCCTTGTTAGCGGCTATTGGTGCTTCTATAAATGCTAAAAGAACAGCGGTAGCTCATACTATTTTTAACTTTGGTGGTACTTTGATATTTATTTGGTTTATCCCACAGATTTCAAAATTTATTCAGTACATTTCACCGGGTGGAGCTGAGGTAGATGTAATAGCAAGAGAAATTGCAAATGCACATATGCTATTTAATATAGCATGTACATTGATTTTCTTACCTTTTATTTGGTTATTAGTAAAGATCGTTACTAAGATTATTCCAGGTGAAGATAAGCAATCATTGACAACAGAACCTATGTATTTAGATTATAATGTTATTGGTCAGCCGGTATTTGCTATCCATTTAGCAATTCAAGAATTGGTAAGAACTGGTAATATGGTAACAGATATGGTTCTTAAAGCTAAGAAATCATTTATTTCAGGTGACTTAAGCGAAGTAGATGAAATTATGGAGGCAGATAATGTTATCAATCATTTGCGAGATGAAATATTAAAATATTTATCTATGATTCTATCAAGTGAGAGTATAACGGAGTTCCAAAAACAGACAGTTGCTGCTTTATTCCATGTTGCAGGTGATATTGAACATATTGGAGATTATAGTAAAAATATTGTAACTTTATCACAGGAAAAAGTTAAGAATAAATATAAACTATCTGATACAGCATATTCGGAAATTTATGAATGTTTTGATAAGATTAAGGTTATGATGGCTGACACATTTGAAGCTTTAGCTTCTGGTAGTCCTGAAATTGCCAATGAGATTTTGGTTCAAGAAGAAGGTATTAATAGCCTAGAAGGAAAACTTAGAACAAAGCATATGAATAGACTAGAAGTTGGTCAGTGTTCACCAGCTGTAACAGTAGTATATATTGATGCAATACACAACCTAGAAAGAATTGGAGACAGCTGTAATAATATAGCCGAAGCTGTTCTTAAAGGTCATAAAGAAAGAAAGAGAATGAAAACAGATGAAAAAAATACTAATAATTGAAGATGAAGTTAATATTCGAGAGTTAGTAACCTATAATTTAAAAGCTAATGGTTATGAAGCAGTAGAAGCTGAAGATGGTATTACTGGAATAACATTAGCTTATAAAGAAAAACCAGATTTAATCCTACTAGATATCATGTTACCTGGTAAAGATGGTTATGAAATTTGTAGGGAACTAAGGTCTGAAGGAATTAATATTCCTATAATTATGCTTACTGCTAAGTCAGAAGAAGTTGATAAGGTTTTAGGACTAGAATTTGGCGCTGATGACTATATCGCTAAGCCATTTGGTATTAGAGAGCTACTAGCTCGTATTAAAGCTGTATTAAGAAGATACGATTTTAATGAAAAAACGGCAGATGTTAAGGAAGATAATGATACTTTGGATAATATAAATGCTGGAGATATTATTATTGATCAAGGCAGACATCAAGTGATGGTTCATGGAGAGTCTATTGAACTTACATATAAAGAATACGAATTATTGTCATTTCTTGCCAAAAATCGTGGAAGGGTTTATTCTCGTGATGAACTCTTAGATAAAGTTTGGGGAATTGATTATGTAGGCGAAACACGTACTGTAGATGTTCATATTAGGCATCTACGACAAAAGCTTGGTCAAGATAATACTGGTGAAGAATATATTGAAACAATTAGAGGAAGAGGTTATAAGCTTAAATGAGAACAAGATGTGTGGTATTAGCATTGTTAGTAGCATGTTTTAATACACTTGCTGCAGTTTTTATTAAAGACAATATAATGGCTTTATTTATAGTTTGTTTTACTATTACGAGTGCAGGGTTGATTTTACTTGCTTACTGGATGACAGAACCTGTTAATAATATGCGTAAGCGAGTTGAACAGATGAAAGAAGAAAATAAACAAGTGGAAAATATGCGTTCTGAATTTGTAGCTAATGTAAGCCATGAATTAAAAACTCCACTTACATCTATTTCTGGCTTCATCGAAACTTTGCAAGCAGGTGCTGTAAATGACCCAGAAACAAGGGATAGATTTATAGATATTATAGCTATAGAAACTGCAAGATTAAAAAGGCTTATAAATGATATTTTAGTATTATCAGATATTGAAAGTCGTATGGATTCATCAAAAGAGCACTTTAATGTTTCTCAATTAATAGATGGTATTTGTGAGGTACTAGGGCCAATAGCAAATGGAAGAAGTATAACGATAATCAATGATGTGGACAAGAACCTTTATTTGGATGGTAGCGAAGATAAGTTTAAGCAGATGATTATGAATTTGGCTGAAAATGCTATTAAATATGGAAGTGAATATGGACATGTTTGGATTAGTAGTAAAATAGATGATGAAACTATAACCATAAGTGTTAGAGATGATGGTATTGGCATCGAGAAAAAAGATCTTGATAGAATAGCTGAAAGATTTTACAGAGTAGATAAGTCAAGGTCTAGAAAAGTGGGAGGTACAGGACTTGGATTATCTATAGTGAAGCATACTGCTGCACTGTTTAATGGAGAATTAAAAGTTGAAAGTACCCCTGGAGAAGGATCAGTGTTTCACATAATGATGAAAAAATAATAATATGTTTGAAAACCCTTATCATAAGTTAAGATGATAAGGTTTTTTTTTAATAAAAGTATAATAATTTACATACTCTTAACATTTCTTTAATATTTTATAAACAATTCTAAAGTAAAATAGTACTTAAGTTAAGAGTAAAAGAAATCAATTAGGAGGAATTGATATATGAGTCAAGAGGTTTTCCAGATGATTGCGACCTTACTTGGAGGTCTAGCAGTATTCATCTATGGTATGAATTTAATGAGTGATGGTTTGCAGAAAGCAGCTGGCGATAAGATGAGAAATATTTTATCAATGCTTACTGCTAACCCTGTTTTAGGAGTTATAGCAGGTGCTCTTGTAACTGCAGTACTACAGTCAAGTTCAGCTACTACTGTAATGGTTATAGGTTTTGTTAGTGCAGGCTTAATGAAGCTACCACAGGCGATTAGTGTTATTCTTGGTGCTAACATAGGTACAACAATTACAGCGCAGCTTATTGCTTTTAATATAGGCGACTACGCTTGGATATTTGTATTTGTTGGATTTGTAATGTATTTCTTCTTTAAGAAAAAAGAGCTTGCTGTAAAAATAGGTCAGATTTTATTTGGATTTGGTCTACTGTTTGTAGGTATTAACACAATGGGAGATACAATGAAGCCACTTGCACAGTCACCTGTATTTACAGATCTTATGATGCAGGTTGCAGATGTTCCTGTATTAGGTGTTTTAGTTGGTACACTTATGACAGTAATAGTACAGTCATCATCTGCTACAATTGCTGTACTTCAGAACTTAGCAGCAACTGCAGGTCCTGATGGCATTCACAGTATATTAGGACTACAAGGTGCATTACCTATCTTATTTGGTGATAACATAGGTACAACAATTACAGCTTTATTAGCATCTATTGGTGCTTCAATTAATGCTAAGAGAACAGCTGTAGCTCATACAATTTTCAATGTTTGTGGTACGCTTATATTTATTTGGTTTATACCACAGATAGCAGATGTAATTACTATGATTTCACCATCAGGTCCAGAAGTTGAAGTTATTTCAAGACAGATAGCAAATTCACATTTACTATTTAACTTAACTAACACTATAATTTTCTTACCATTTATTTGGGTATTAGTAAAGATCGTAACTAAAATTGTTCCAGGTGAAGATAAAGAAAAACTTGGTGATGAGCCAATTTTCTTAGATAATAATGCACTTGAACATCCTGTATTTGCCATTCATCTAGCAATTCAGGAATTATCAAGAAATGCTACACTTGCTTTTGAAATGGTAAAAAAATCTAGAAAATCTTTTGTTGATATTGATTTATCTGAAGCAAATGAAGTAATTGAGACAGATAGCATTGTTAACAAATTAAGAACTAAGACTATTGAATATTTGTCACAGATTTTAGCTGCTGAAAGTATTACAGATTTCCAGAAGGAACGTGTAGCAGCGTTAATGCATGTAGCTTCCGATATAGAACATATAGGTGACTATTGTAAAAACATTATTGATTTAGCTGAAGACAGAAGTAAAAATAAGTACACGTTTTCTGAAGTGGCTAACAAGGAAATCGACACTTGCTTTAATATGATTGAAAATATGATTGTTGATACTATCCAGTGTTTGGAAACAGGAAATCCAAAGCTAGCTAGTAATGTGTTAGATGAAGAGGAAAAAATTAATAAGTTAGAGCTTGAAATCAGAAAAGATCATATGCATAGACTTGGAGATAATACATGTTCACCTGCAGTTACAGTTGTATTTTTAGATGTTGTTCATAACATTGAAAGAATGGGTGATAGCTGTAATAATATCGCAGAAGCTGTTATTAAAGGTTATACAGTTAAAAATTCATTGAGCAATTAAATTATAAATAAACTCACATTTATACTCGAAAAACTCTCTTTGCGATAAAAGCAAAGAGAGTTTTTTTATATTCAAAATAGAATTTACAAATATTTACAAATAATACTTGCAAGTATTTTAAAAATGGATTATTATAAAAATATAAAAATGGTAAATAAAGGAAGTGATGTAAATGAGTGTAAAAGAATTTGTCGATGATGTTCGAAAGAGTATATCTCAAGCAAATGGATTAAATGAATATAATGATATTTATAATTTTGTTGTTAAAAAAGCTATTAGAAATGATGATTTCAAATTTTTAACTATTAGAGAACTTGATAGGGTTATTCATAGAACTGTCGATAGTATTAAAAGTGATGTCGCTGTACTAAAACCATACTTAGATGATGATACCATTTCGGAGATAATGGTCAATGGGTATAAAAGCATATTTGTTGAGAAAAATGGTGAAATAATTAAGGTTGATGATGAGTTTTTTGATACAGCTGAATTAGAAGATGTTATACGAAGAGTCTCAGGTAGAGTACACAGGGAAATAAATGAGCTGAATCCAATAGTTGATGCGCGCTTAGAGGATGGAGCAAGAGTTAATGCTGTGTATAAAAACATAGCATTAGGGGGACCTGTTTTAACAATAAGAAAATTTCCAGAAAAAAATATATCTATGGATGATTTAGTAAATTGGGAGACTCTTAATAGAGAGGCTGTAAAATTTATCAAAAGGCTTATGGATGCTGAGTATAATTTCTTTATTTCTGGAGGAACTTCATCAGGTAAAACAACCTTTTTAAATGCTATGGCAGGTATGATTTCTTCAAAAGAAAGGGTTATTGTAATAGAAGATAGTGCTGAATTAATTATTAATAATATTCCTAATCTTGTAAGGCTAGAGTGTAAAAATGCTAATACTTCTGGAAATGGTGGGATTCTTATGGATCAGCTTATAAAAACTAGTTTACGTATGAGGCCAGATAGAATTTTAATTGGTGAAATAAGAGATGGGAAGGCTTTATTGAATATGTTAAATGGCTTAAATACAGGTCATAGTGGCATATGTACTGGTCATGGTAATTCAGTAAAGGGCATGATAAAAAGGATGGAAGCTCTTTATATGCAAGAGTCTAATTTTCCGATAGAAACTATAGATTCACAGATAGCTGAAGGTATAGATATAATAATACATTTGAGTAGAAGGCCAGATCATAGTAGAAAAGTTATGGAAATATCGGAACTATATATAAATGAAAATGGAAGAATTGATATTAATCAATTGTATGTATATAAAAATGGTCAGCTAATGCCTACTGGAAATGAGCTTATAAATAAGGAGAAAGAAGAAATCAAGTATGAAAAATAAAAAGGATAAGGTTAAATTTGAAATCTGTTTATATTTTTTAGCTGCTGCATTTACATATTTATTTTACAAAAGCTTTTGGATTGCAATGCTTGGAGGATTAGCAGGAGTAATGTTTGAAGATGAATATATAAATTATTTAGCGATGAAAAAGAAAAAAGTAATATTAGCTCAATTTAAGGATTTGCTTTATTCTATATCATCTTCTATGGCTACAGGTAGATATATGTTTGAAGCTTTAAAAGAAGGTGAAAAGTATTTAACTATGATTTATGGAAGCCAAGCTTTGTTAGTTGTCGAATTAAATCAAGTAAATAAAGAAATATATGATAATCATGGAGATGAGCAAAGGGTTTTAATTGATTTTGCTGTAAGGACTCAAATTGATGATATTAAAGATTTTGTAGATGTATATTTGACTACTAGGGTAACAGGTGGCGATATTCAGAGAGTAATTTCTAATGCTACTATGGTTATTATAGAGAAAATGCAAATTCAAAGAGAAGTTCAAGCAATTATGACACAAAAACAACTAGAGTCTAAAATTGTAGCATTAATTCCGATATTTATCATTTTATTTTTAAATATTTTTTCTCCAGATTATTTAGAACCTATGTATGTGACATTTATAGGTAGAGTGATTATGACTGTTGCTCTAATAGGATTTATAGTTGCTTTTAAGTGGATAATGAAGTTAACAGAAATATAGGTATTGCTATGAAAGAAAAAATAAGAGTGTGGTATCAAAAATGGATTGGTGAGAGTCAGTATATAGAAGAACGGTATAAGAGAATTTATGGGTATGGTAGATTTAATGAAAAAATAAATCTATTACAAAGAAATAATAAGTGCAAATATTTGATTATATTAATGTTGTTGACAGTTTTAATGGTTAACTCTTTAGTAGACTACACTAATAGCAAAAGCAAGATGCACATAGATAAATCAAATAATGCTTATTATATTGATAAAGATTCAAAGGAGACGGCATATTCCTTTAAAGTTAAAATTATAAAAAATGGAAGAGTCTACTCTAAAAATGTTATTGTACAGTTTGATAATGGGAATGGAGATAAAATAAACATAGATGAACCTATGAGTGAAAAAGAAAAAAACAATATTTTAATTGATGATATTGTAAGAGGTGTAAATAGCAGTGAAGAAGAGAGAGTTAGCTTACCTTCAAGATTGGAAGATGGAACCAAAATTATATGGGAGTATAACAAAAGCTTTAATATAACTATTTATATAGTAATTGCATCTTTATTCTTACTATTATTATATAAGGAGCGATATTCTCAAATTGATAAAGAAGAAGAAAAGAATTTAGCAATCGTAAAAAAAGAATTACCAGTATTTATAAATAAGATAGCTCTACTTTTAAATTCGGGTATGGTTTTTCAAAGTGCTTTTATGAAAATTGTAGATGATAATGAAAACTTTCTAGGAGGTAATAATAATTATTTTTATCAACAATTAAGTGTTATAGCATCAAATGTGCGAGAGAGGAATTATACTTCTCATGAAGAACTAGAGAATTTTGCAAAACGAACGAGACTTAAAGAATTTATAAGAGTAACTAATATCATATCAGATAATATTTATAAGGGTGTAGTTTTAACTGATAAATTAGAAAAGGAGGGAGAGCAGTTATGGTTTAATCATAAAAAGCAGATAGAGGAAAATGGAAGGTTAGCTGAAACAAAACTGGTAGCACCACTTGCGTTATTATTATCTATATTAGTATTGATAACGGTGGCACCAGCTTTAATTGAAATGTGAGGTAAAAAATGTTAAAGAAATTAAGAAGATTAAATAATAGATTAGGAAACAGTGGTATGGAAATGATACAGGTTGCCATATTAATAGCTTTAGCTATTATTTTAGGGCTTATTTTTAAGACTGAAATTACAGCTTTTGTAAATAAGACTTTTGCAAATCTAAACAGTGGATTTTAAGATGGTAAAAAAGTTAAATAATAAAGGATCTACTATAGTTGAAGCAGCTGTGGTTATGCCTATTGTTATTTTAGCGATTATTTCAATTGTAGTGATGATGGTGTTTTTCGTTTATTCATTGTATGTTCAAGTGAGTATTCATTGGGAGCTAATAGATAAAGAGGGTGCAAGGTCTAAGACAAAAGCTATTTTTGAAGAGGATAAGAGAACATATAACGAAGCTTTTACTTTTATTAATGGTAAAAGAGCTATGAACATAGATTATAGACTTCAATTTGATGGTGGTGGGCTGTTTAAAAATAAATTAAAAAGAAAAACTAATGCAAGGATATATGAAATAAATGAAAAAGATAGTATTAGATATTTTGACTTGTTTAAAGAACAAATTAAATAACAAAGGTAGTACTACCATTTTGATTTTAATAATTTTAAGTACGATTATTTCAATTACCATAATGCTTGTAAATACCAGTGAAAATAAGGCTAAAAGTGGTATGCAAAGAAGTATGTTAACCTTGTCATCTAGATCGGTTTTAAGTGAATACAGTAAAACTCTTAAGGATGAATACGGTATATTCGCTTTTGATTTAACCACTAAAGAAATTAGTGATAAAATAAAGTTTTACATCAAATCAAATACAAAAATAAATCCTAAAATTAATAGGTTAACTATTGATAGATATATGTTAACAAATACGCAAAACTTTGAAAATCAAATAGTGGAATATTCAAAATTTGCTTTTGTAGATCATATTATTAATAAAGACAAGAAGCCTACCAATGATAGAAAAGGTGATAGGGTTTTAAAAAATCAAAGAGTTATTAGTATCTTACCATCAAAAAATATAAAAGGTAATAGTCTTAATATTTCAGATATTGCAGAGGCTATGAAAGATATAGATGGTTTGTTTGATAAAGGTAAAAAGACTGTTTTAGGCAATATGTATATTTTGAACATGTTTAATAATAGAGCAGAAGACAATGGCGATACGTTTTTTAAACATGAAGTGGAATATATAATAAGTGGCAAGTTAGATGATCAAAAAAACTATAAAAGCGTTAGAAAAAAAATTGTACTTGTGCGAAATATGATTAATTTAGCTGTTATATATAATACGCCAGAACTTAAAGGAGTGGTCTTAACTATGGCAGCTTTAGCAGGTGTGGGAGTAGAAATAGCCATTCCTATTATAGCTGAGGCCTGGGCTCTAATAGAAGCTGAAAACGATATGAAAATCTTAGAAAATGGCGGTAAAGTACCTATTTTGAAAAACAAAGATACTTGGGCAACAGATATAAAATCCATTATTGAAAATGAAGAGGATAAATATATTGATAACAACAGTCAAACAGGTATGGATTATAGAGATTATCTGCACGTACTTCTTTACTTTACAGATAAGGAGTTGCGCTATCTTAGAACCATGGACCTTATGCAGATTAATATCCAGGGCAAATACGATGAAACTTTTAATATTAATCTTGCAGCTACGGGATTTTCATATGATATTAATATAGACAAAAACAGGTATAAATACGATGAAAAATATTAACTTCTTTAAAAAATTTAAAGATAAAAAAGGACATTATGTTGTGGAAGCATCTATAATATTGCCGATTTTTTTAATAGGGATTATTACTCTTTCAGCCTTAATAAATACTTTTATGGTATATGAGAATATTGTATTTTCTTCCGTTGATGAATGCAGACATGCTATGTTAAATAATTATATGGTTAAAGAAGATATACTATTTCCTAAAAGGCTTGAAAATAGATTGATAGATGAAAATGAAAACATCGCATTAATAGATATAGATCATTTTATTTCCGGATATAAAGTAGGTAAAAATAATAATTTAGTTTCCCTTCGTGTTAATTATAAATTAGATGTAAAGGCTCCTTTGCCTTTGATTAAGACTAATGAAAAAAAGCAGACATTGGTATTTAGGAAATTTTTAGGTCAAAAAAGTGATAATCTGCCTTTTACATTTGAAAGGATGGAGAATTTAGAAGAAGATAATATTGTATATATCTTTCCAAATGATGGAATAAGGTATCATAAAAAGGAGTGCAGTTATGTTACGCCTAAAGTTGAAGAAAAGATTTTAGATAGCAAAATAAAATCCAATTATATACCTTGTAATAGCTGTGGCACTATAAAAGCTAAATTTGGAGATGTAGTTTATATTTTTAAGGAATATGGAGATGCTTATCATTATAAGAAATGTAGCACTATAAAAAAGAACTTTATAAAATTAGATAAACAGGCGGCTATAAAAAAAGGTTATACACCATGTAGTAAATGTGGAGGTTAGTTATGAATCTTAGAGAATGTGGATATGAATTAGAAATAGAAGGGGATGCTATAAAACCTTTCGAAGAAAAAATATTGTTTTCAGGATTGTGTGATTTTATAGTGCCTATGAGTTTTTCAAATATAGATAATAAGAAGAAAATAACTTATGATTGCAGTGGCTATGCATCTTTAAGGGATATGAAATTAATAGGTGCTAGAGAGGTTTTTGAGATATTAGAAAAGACATTACTTACATTAAATAAGTCTGTGGATTTTTTTGTACCTCATGATAAGGTCACTATTAACAAAGACACAATTTATTATAATTTAAAGAAAAAGAATATTAGAATTGCATATATTCCATCGAAAAAGGGTAGTTTAACAGAACATATTGGTAATTTTATAGATGAATTATCTGAAAGTGTAGATGATGCTACAACTGAATATTTAATGAGTGTTAAGCATGATTTACATCTATACAATAGAAATTTAAAAGATTTGGCGGGCTTTGTTAGTGAACAAAGAAAAAGAATTTATCAGTGTGGTATCAAATAATTAAACACCAATCCCCATTAATTTGCTAATTTCAAATTTGTGGGGATTCTTTTTTAATCTTTAAAAAATCTTTATTATAATATATAATAA
>SAMEA3387475__coassemble_1130_pt1 | contig 42678 bp, 40 predicted proteins | sample SAMEA3387475__metabat2_high_PE_008 | metagenome-assembled genome bin SAMEA3387475 (sample SAMEA3387475) | Felis catus | biome: Faeces | place: United Kingdom | collected 2012
AGGTGCTTTTTTCTTTAATTTCTTTATATTGATATTTCCTATATAATAAAAAAACTGTGGGGTTTATGCTATTGCTAAAGCATAAACCCCACAGTTTTTTACAATCTTATTCAATCTTACTGCATAAGAAGTATATAACACTTCCCTCTTTAAAATCTACAACTATTGAATACTCTATATTTCCTTTTTTAGCTGTCCAGGTTTCTACTACACCAGGGTCATATAGTGAAGAATACTGATTGTTCTTATCATTTTTAAATTTTAGACTATCTGCATTTTCTATAAATTTATTAGCAAATTTGTCTACTAATTTTTCTGCCTCTTCTTTTGAGATAGCCTTTGGTTTTTCCTTTAACTTGTAAGTATAATTTTTATAATGTTAATAATTCAACTTACCATTTTTTGTACTATATTGAATATTATGAACTCCACCAGTCCAATCATCGGATTTGTCTGCAGGTTCAAAATCTGCTACAGCTTCCTTTGTAGGAGTTACAATATAAATTATCTCATCTGAATCTTCCTCATTTTTTTCCTTTTTAACTTCTGTCATCTGATTTGTAATCTCCTTTTGCAAAAATTCATTTTCACCCAACATCTTCGCAAAATTTTCAAACTGATCTTCTTGTTTAGTAGCCGCATTATTTTCCCCATTTATTTTTTATTATCGTCCTTATCTTGACCACAACTAACTAGACCTGCACAAACTACCAAAACCGCCAATACTAAAACTAAATTCTTTTTCATATTCCCACTTCCTTTCACCTTCACCCCTATATGGTATTTTTAATTTATCATTTATATTTGATCAAGTCAATTGAATTGTCAGATTGTTCTGCTTACTATTTTGTAATAAAAAAAGGAGCACTTAAGTGCTCCTTTTTTCAAATCCCTTACGGGCATTTTATTGATTTTATTATTCGATGATTTCTGTTACTACGCCTGAACCTACTGTTCTTCCACCTTCTCTGATAGCGAATCTTAGTCCTTCTTCGATAGCGATTTCAGTGATTAGGTCGATTTCCATTGTGATGTTATCTCCAGGCATACACATTTCTGTTCCTTCTGGAAGCTGTAGATCACCTGTTACGTCAGTTGTTCTGAAGTAGAACTGAGGTCTATATCCGTTGAAGAATGGTGTGTGTCTTCCGCCTTCTTCCTTCTTTAGTACGTATACTTCGCCCTTGAACTTTGTATGTGGGTGGATTGTTCCTACTGCTGCTAGAACCTGTCCTCTCTTGATTTCATCTCTCTGTACACCTCTTAGTAGTGCTCCGATGTTGTCACCTGTCTGTGCTTCATCTAATAGCTTTCTGAACATTTCGATTCCTGTTACAGTAATCTTTCTCTTTTCTTCTGTTAGACCGATTAGTTCAACTTCTTCTCCTACGTGTAGAACACCTCTTTCTACTCTACCTGTAGCTACTGTACCTCTACCTGTGATTGAGAATACGTCTTCTACTGGCATTAGGAATGGTTTGTCGTTGTCTCTTTCTGGTTCTGGAATGTATGCATCGATTTCTTCGAATAGTTCTACAATCTTATCTCCCCATTCGCTTGCTGGATCTTCTAGAGCCTTTAGTGCTGATCCCTTGATGATTGGTGTGTCATCTCCTGGGAAGTCATATTCGTTTAGAAGTTCTCTTACTTCCATTTCTACTAGTTCTAGTAGTTCTTCGTCATCTACCATATCGCATTTGTTTAAGAATACTACGATGTATGGTACGCCTACCTGTCTTGATAGTAGGATATGTTCTCTTGTCTGTGGCATTGGACCATCTGTAGCTGCTACTACTAGGATAGCTCCGTCCATCTGTGCAGCACCTGTGATCATGTTCTTTACATAGTCAGCATGGCCTGGGCAGTCTACGTGTGCGTAGTGTCTGTTTGGTGTTTCATATTCTACGTGTGCTGTAGCGATTGTGATACCTCTTTCTTTTTCTTCTGGTGCTTTATCGATCTGGTCGAATGCAACCTTTTCTCCTAGCTGGTATCTTTCCTGTAGTGTTGTAGTAATAGCTGCTGTTAAAGTAGTCTTACCATGGTCTACGTGACCGATTGTACCGATATTAATATGCGGTTTTGTTCTTTCAAATTTCTGCTTTGCCATTTTAAATTTCCTCCGATTAAAGTTTTATATTACTTTAAATAAAATTATTTATTGATTTTTTCTACTAAGCTATCAGGTAACTTTTCATAATGCGCAAACTGCATTACATAAGTACCACGACCCTGAGTCTTAGATCTTAAGTCAGTTGCATATCCAAACATTTCTGATAGAGGTACAAATCCTCTTACTGCAACTGCACCGTTGTTCATGTCAGAACCTTCGATTCTACCTCTTCTACCAGAGATATCACCAATTACATCACCCATGTATTCTTCTGGAACTGTAACTTCTACTTTGAAGATAGGTTCTAGGATAACTGGGTTAGCCTTCTTAGCTGCTTCTCTAAACGCCATAGATGCTGCAATCTTAAATGCCATTTCAGAAGAGTCAACTTCATGGTAAGAACCATCATATAGTTCAACACCAACATCAACAACCTGGTATCCAGCCATTGGACCTGTTTCCATAGCTTCCTTAATACCATCTTCGATCTTTGGAATGTATTCCTTAGGAATAGCACCACCAACGATAGAGTTCTTGAATTCGAAGCCTTCACCTGGTTCTCTTGGGTATAGTTTAATCTTAACATGACCATACTGACCGTGACCACCAGACTGCTTAGCATACTTGTGATCAACGTCTGCTTCAGTAGTAATTGTTTCTTTGTAAGATACCTGAGGCTTACCAACGTTAGCTTCTACCTTGAATTCTCTTAGTAGTCTGTCAACGATGATTTCTAGGTGAAGTTCACCCATACCTGCGATAATAGTCTGTCCAGTATCTTCGTTTGTATAAGTTTTGAAAGTTGGGTCTTCTTCTGCTAGCTTAGCTAAAGCAATACCCATCTTTTCCTGACCTGCTTTAGTTTTAGGTTCAATAGCGATTTCAATTACAGGTTCTGGGAATTCCATTGATTCTAGAATAACTGGATCCTTTTCATCACATAGAGTATCACCTGTAGTTGTGTTCTTTAGACCTACTGCTGCAGCGATATCACCTGAGTAAACCATATCGATTTCTTCTCTCTTGTTAGCATGCATCTGAAGAATTCTACCAATTCTTTCTTTGTTGCCCTTTGTAGAGTTGTAAACATATGATCCAGGTGCTAAAGTACCTGAGTATACTCTGAAGAATGCTAGCTTACCAACAAATGGGTCAGCCATAATCTTAAATGCAAGAGCTGCGAATGGACCTTTATCATCTGCAGGTCTTTCGATTTCATCTTCAGTTCCAGGTACAATACCCTTAATTGGTGGGATATCTAGTGGTGATGGCATGAAGTCGATAACTGCATCTAGCATCATCTGAACACCCTTGTTCTTATATGCTGATCCACAAGTCATAGGAACCATTTCACCAGCAATAGTCTGCTTTCTAATTGTACTAATGATTTCTTCTCTAGTTAGTTCTTCACCTTCTAAGAATTTCATCATTAATTCTTCATCAGTTTCAGCAACAGATTCGATTAGTTTTTCTCTCCATTCCTGAGCCTGATCCATCATATCTTCTGGAATATCTACGATATCATATTCTTTACCAAGGTCATCCTTGTAAATTTCTGCTTTCATTTCGATTAGGTCGATAATACCTACGAAAGTTTCCTCAGCACCGATAGGTAACTGAATAGGTACTGCATTAGCTTTTAATCTATTCTTTACCTGATCTACTACCCTGTAGAAGTTAGCACCTAAAATATCCATCTTATTAACGAAAATCATTCTAGGTACTCCGTACTTTTCAGCCTGTCTCCAAACTGTTTCTGACTGAGGTTCTACACCACCTTTTGCACAAAGTACTGTAACAGCTCCATCAAGTACACGAAGTGATCTTTCTACTTCAACTGTGAAGTCTACGTGTCCTGGTGTGTCGATAATGTTAATTCTACAGTCTTTCCACTGTGCTGTAGTTGCAGCAGATGTAATTGTGATACCACGTTCAGCTTCCTGTTCCATCCAGTCCATTGTTGAAGCTCCATCATGAGTTTCACCAATCTTATGAGTTCTTCCTGTGTAGAATAGGATTCTTTCAGTTGTTGTTGTTTTTCCGGCATCGATGTGAGCCATGATACCGATGTTTCTAGTTTTATCTAGCGAAAACGCTCTACCCATGGTATATCCTCCTTTCTGCTGTCCTTATATTACCATCTATAATGAGCAAATGCCTTATTAGCTTCTGCCATCTTATGAGTATCTTCTTTCTTCTTTACTGATGCTCCAGTATTGTTTGCAGCATCCATTAGTTCCTTAGCTAGCTTTTCGCTCATAGTCTTTTCGCCTCTAGCTCTTGTGTACTTTGTAAGCCATCTTAGACCTAAAGTCTGTCTTCTATCAGCTCTAACTTCAACTGGAACCTGGTAGTTTGCACCACCTACACGTCTAGCCTTAACTTCTAAGACTGGCATGATATTGTTCATTGCTTTTTCAAATACTTCTAAAGCGTCTTCTCCTGTTGCTTCGTGTACTCTGTCAAATGCATCATATACGATAGCCTGAGCAGTTCCTTTTTTTCCATCCAGCATGATGCTGTTGATTAGCTTAGCTACAACAACACTACCGTACACTGGATCTGGAAGAACTTCACGCTTTGGTACGTTTCCTTTTCTTGGCACGTCTCTTCCCTCCTTGCTTAACTTGCTTTCGGTACTCGCTTCAGAGCCGTTAATATATCTCTCTGAAGTGTGGCGCTCGATAATCTATATCATCAAGGGCACTACAAATTTACCGATACTAACTTATTTCTTAGGTCTCTTTGCCCCGTACTTAGAACGTGACTGACCTCTGTCTGCTACACCTGCAGTATCAAGTGTTCCTCTGATGATATGGTATCTTACACCAGGAAGGTCCTTAACTCTTCCACCTCTGATAAGTACAACACTGTGTTCCTGTAGGTTGTGTCCAATACCAGGAATATATGCTGTTACTTCGATACCATTTGTAAGACGAACTCTTGCTACCTTTCTAAGAGCTGAGTTAGGCTTCTTAGGTGTAACTGTCTTAACTGATGTACATACGCCTCTCTTCTGAGGTGAATTTACGTCTGTTGCAACTCTCTTTAGTGAGTTCATACCCTTTCCTAGAGCAGGTGCTGTAGACTTCTTCACACTTGAAGTTCTTCCCTGACGTACTAACTGGTTAATTGTAGGCATTCTTGTCTCCTTTCTCCTTATTTTAAGGCATTTAAATAATAATTTAAGCTACTAGTTAGCTTAAACCGCTATCTATATTATCATAGATCTCTATAAAAAGTCAAATTTATTTTGGAATTTATAAAAAAAAATTTTTATTTATATTTTATTATTACTTCTTTAGACCATTTTATAATTGTTTCTATCAACATTTTGAAACTTTGTTTTATATTATTTTCATTGATAAAACATATTTCCTTATCTATACCTTCTACGACTTTAAATAAATCTTTATGCCTTTTTATATATTCTCCCTTTTCTAAATACACCTTGGCTTGCAAAGCAAATATTGCATTTTTATATGTATCTTTAAGTAAGTTTGGATCTTTTCTATGAATACCATTGTGAACTGCCATATGATATATATCACACGCTGCTTTATGTAAAGCTCTCCTTACATCTCTTTTGGTGATTTTATTTTCCATCCATGATATGTCACCCTTTATAGTCACTGTATCATAATAAAATTGAAACAAATCTGCTGTATCCCAGCATAGCAATTCTGGCATTCCTGATATAAATCCACAAATCTTATCTCTATGAGGTAAACTATTAAGTAGCTTATCATATATAACTAAGTCGTCATAACTCAGCTCATCTAATATAAGCACCAAATCCAAATCACTTTTTTCATTTGCTTCCTTTCGCCCATAACTTCCTTGTATTCCTATAAAAACAACCCTATTTTTAAAACTTGCTTCTACTTTTATTTCAAATTTTTTTAAATATTCATCTAGATTTGTCAAGTTTCTCCTCCTTTAGACATATAAAAGACCCAACCTCTATAGAGATTGGGTCATAAAATACTTTATTTAATTATTCTTGAACTTCAATGCCTTCATCTGATACAAGTACTACTTTGTCTGATTCTGGGTTAATAGCTGTTTCTGAAGAAGCCTCACAATTCTCTTCCTCTTCACTTACTTCCTCAAACTGTTTATTCCAGTTTTCCATAATTTCAGCATTTGGACCATAATCAATTTCAATATCCTTATATCTTGCCATTCCTGTACCTGCAGGAATTAGCTTACCAATGATAACATTTTCCTTTAAGCCCTGAAGTGTATCCTTCTTGCCCTTAATAGCTGCATCAGTTAGAACCTTTGTAGTTTCCTGGAATGACGCTGCTGACAAGAATGAGTTTGTAGCAAGAGAAGCCTTAGTGATACCTAGAAGCTGTCTAGTACCAACTGCTGGTTCATTTCCTTCAGCCATAACCTTTTCATTTTCCTCATTGATTTCCATCTTAGTGTATAAAGCACCTGGTAATAAATCTGTATCACCTGGATCTTCTATCTTAATCTTAGATAACATCTGGCTGATAATAACTTCTACGTGCTTGTCGTTGATGTCTACACCCTGTAGTTTGTATACTCTCTGTACTTCTTTTAGTAAGTAATCGTATACACCAGTTGCACCTTTTAGTCTTAAAATATCATGAGGATTTAAAGGTCCTTTAGTGATTCCATCACCAGCCTGTACCTGATCTCCTTCAGATACATTTAATCTAGCACCGTAAGGAACTGTGTAGACTCTTTCTTCGTTTTCACCTTGGACAACAACTTCAGTCTTATTATCCTTAGTTGGAGTAATTGAAATAACTTTACCATCTGCTTCACAGATTTCAGCAAGACCCTTAGGATTTCTTGCTTCAAACAGTTCTTCTACTCTAGGTAGACCGTGAGTGATGTCAGCACCAGCTACACCACCAGAGTGGAATGTTCTCATTGTTAGCTGTGTACCTGGTTCACCGATTGACTGAGCAGCTGTGATACCAACTGATTCGCCAATATTAACAGGTTCACCAGTAGCAAGGTTTCTACCGTAACACTTAGCACAGATACCGCTCTTGCTCTTACATGTCATTACTGATCTAATTGCAACTGATTCGATACCAGCAGCATCAATAGCATCAGCCATAGCTTCAGTAATTTCTTCATCCTGGTGACAGATAATTTCACCTGTCTTAGGATCTTCTATATCTAATAGAGAAACTCTTCCGATAATTCTCTGTCTCAATGGCTCGATAATTTCCTTACCATCTGTAAATGCCCTAACTTCGATACCTTCTGTTGTACCACAGTCAGTATCTCTTACGATTACATTGTGTGATACGTCAACAAGTCTTCTTGTTAAGTAACCTGAGTCGGCCGTTCTTAAAGCTGTATCGGCTAGACCCTTTCTAGCACCATTAGAAGAAATAAAGTATTCCAGTACAGATAAGCCTTCACGGAAGTTGGCTTTAATAGGAATTTCAATAGTTCTACCAGTAGCATTAGCCATAAGTCCACGCATACCACCAACCTGTGAAATCTGTTTCTTAGAACCTCTGGCACCAGAGTTAGCCATTACGAATAAGTTGTTTAAGCTTCCTAAAGAGTCCATTAGAGCATCTGCAACTTCTTCCGTAGTCTTTGCCCAAACGCTACATACTCTTTCGTATCTTTCTTCGTTTGATAATAGACCTTTTCTGTAAAAATCTTCATACTGGTCTACTACGCCCTGAGCCTTACCTATGATTTCACCTTTATTTTCAGGAATTTCCATGTCGGCGATACTGATTGTAATCGCACCCTTAGTTGAGTAATGGAATCCCATATCTTTAATAGCATCAAGCATAATTGCTGTGCCTGTATTTCCATGAACTCTGTAACACTTGTCGATAATCTGTCCTAGCTTTTTCTTATCACATAGGAAATCAACTTCAAGTGAGTATGGATCTTTTTCTCTATCTTCAACAAAGCCTAAATCCTGAGGAATTTCCTGGTTAAAGATAAATCTACCAACAGTTGATTCAACAATCTTACCTCTGTGGTCACCTTCACCATTGTACATTCTTACCTTAACCTTAGCATGGATACCTACGATATCGTTTTGGTATGCCATAAGCATTTCATCAAGATCTGAGAATACTTTACCATCACCTTTTGCATCATCAGCAGTTCTATCTTCGCTACCTGGATGAGTTAGATAGTAACTTCCAAGAATCATATCCTGTGTAGGAGTTGTGATCGGAGAACCATCTTTAGGTGCTAGGATATTGTTTACTGATAGCATTAGGAATCTTGCTTCAGCCTGAGCTTCAACAGATAAAGGTACATGTACCGCCATCTGGTCACCGTCAAAGTCAGCGTTAAAGGCTGTACATACTAACGGATGAAGCTTAATAGCCTTACCTTCAACTAGTACCGGCTCAAATGCCTGAATACCTAGTCTGTGAAGAGTTGGAGCACGGTTTAACATAACTGGATGTTCGCTAATTACTTCATCAAGTACATCCCAAACCTTATTGTCAACTCTTTCAACCATCTTCTTAGCCTTCTTAATATTATGAGCATCGTTGTTTTCAACAAGCTTCTTCATAATAAATGGCTTAAATAGTTCTAGTGCCATCTTCTTTGGAAGACCACACTGCCAAAATCTTAATTCAGGTCCTACAACGATTACAGAACGTCCTGAGTAGTCAACACGCTTACCAAGTAGGTTCTGTCTAAATCTACCCTGCTTACCCTTAAGCATATCAGATAGAGATTTTAAAGGTCTTGATCCAGGTCCTGTAACCGGTCTACCTCTTCTACCGTTATCGATTAGAGCATCAACAGCTTCCTGAAGCATTCTCTTTTCGTTTCTAACGATAATATCTGGAGCTCCTAAATCTAGAAGTCTCTTAAGTCTCTTATTTCTATTGATAACTCTTCTGTATAAATCATTTAAGTCAGATGTAGCAAATCTACCGCCATCTAGCTGTACCATCGGTCTAATATCTGGCGGAATTACAGGTACAACTTCTAAGATCATCCACTCAGGTCTATTTCCTGAAGTTCTAAATGCTTCTACAACTTCAAGTCTTCTAACGATCTTAACCTTTTTCTGACCTGTAGCCTTCTTTAGTTCAGCTCTTAATTCTTTTGAAAGTTCACCTAAATCGATGTTCTTTAAAAGTTCTCTAACAGCCTCAGCACCAATACTAGCCTTGAAATTATCACCATACTCTTCTCTTGCAGCCATGTACTGCTGTTCAGTAATAATTTCTTTTTCCTGGAATGGCGAATCACCTTTTTCCAAAACTACATATGAAGCAAAGTATAAAATTCTTTCTAGGTTTCTTGGTGTCATATCAAGGATAAGTCCCATTCTTGATGGGATACCCTTAAAATACCAAATATGAGATACAGGAGCAGCAAGCTCAATGTGCCCCATTCTCTCTCTTCTAACCTTTGACTTTGTAACCTCTACGCCACATTTGTCGCAGACGATACCATTGTACTTAATTCTCTTGTATTTACCACAGTGGCACTCCCAGTCCTTCTGTGGACCAAAGATTTTTTCACAGAACAAGCCGTCTGGTTCTGGCTTTAGCGTTCTGTAGTTGATTGTTTCAGGTTCAGTAACTTCACCATGTGACCAACTTCTAATCTTTTCTGTAGAGGCTAAGCCAATCTGCAATGATTCAAAATTGTTTAGTTCATAATTATTATTTTCACCCATGATCACTTATCCTCCTTAATTATTCTTCAATTCCATCTGCATCAACGTAATTGATAGTATCTTCTTCTCCTACTACCTCTTCGATTTCCATTAAGTCTTCAGCGCCAGTTTTAACATCAGCGTATGATGAATCCTTAATTTCAATTTCTTCAGAATCTGCAGTAAGCACCTTGATATCAAGACCTAGAGCCTGCATTTCCTTAATAAGAACCTTAAATGATTCAGGAATACCTGGCTCAGGAATATTTTCGCCCTTAACGATTGCTTCGTAAGTTTCAACACGACCTACGATATCGTCAGACTTAACTGTTAAGATTTCCTGTAATGTGTATGCCGCACCGTATGCTTCTAGTGCCCATACTTCCATTTCCCCAAATCTCTGTCCACCGAACTGAGCTTTACCACCTAGTGGCTGCTGAGTTACTAGTGAGTAAGGTCCAATAGATCTAGCATGAATCTTATCATCTACAAGATGGTGAAGTTTTAACATATACATGTAACCTACTGTTACAGGGTTATCAAAATATTCACCTGTACGTCCATCTCTTAGATGAAGCTTACCGCTTTCACTGTATCCGCATTCTTTTAGAAGCTCAGTAATATCGCTTTCCTTAGCTCCATCAAATACTGGAGTTGCAATGTACCAGCCTTTGCTCTTAGCAGCTAAACCTAAGTGGACTTCAAGTACCTGTCCAACGTTCATACGAGAAGGTACCCCAAGTGGGTTAAGCATTACCTGTAGCGGCTGTCCATTTTCCATAAATGGCATATCTTCTTCAGGAAGAATTCTTGAAATTACACCCTTATTACCGTGTCTTCCGGCCATCTTGTCACCAACAGAAATCTTTCTCTTAGTTGCAACATAGCATCTAACAACCTTGTTAACTCCTGGTGGTAATTCATCGTTTTCTTCTCTACTAAATTCTTTAACATCAACAACAATACCTGCTTCACCATGAGGCATCTTTACTGATGTATCTCTAACTTCCTTAGCTTTTTCACCAAAGATAGCTCTTAATAGCTTTTCTTCAGCAGTAAGTTCAGTTTCTCCCTTAGGAGTTGTCTTACCAACTAATATATCGCTTGAAGAAACTTCAGCACCAACTCTAATAATACCATTTTCATCTAGATTTCTTAGAGCATCTTCGCCTACGCCTGGAATATCTCTAGTGATATCTTCAGGTCCTAGCTTAGTATCTCTTGCTTCAGCTTCGTATTCTTCAATATGAAGTGATGTTAACACATCATCCATAATTAGTCTTTCGTTTAGAATAATAGCATCCTCGTAGTTGTATCCTTCCCAAGTCATGAATCCGATTAGAAGGTTCTTACCTAGTGCAACTTCACCGTTTTCAGTTGAAGGACCATCAGCAATTACTTCTTCAGCTACAACATGTTCACCCTTGAAAACGATAGGTCTCTGATGGATACATGTTCCCTGGTTAGAACGCTTAAACTTAAGTAGTTTATAACTATCAGTTTCGCCATTATCATCTCTTCTAATAACAATCTTGTCAGCATCTACATATTCTACGACACCGTCATGCTCAGCTAAGACTACAACACCTGAGTCTTTTGCTGCTCTATGTTCCATTCCTGTACCAACTATAGGAGCTTCTGCAACAAGTAGTGGTACTGCCTGTCTCTGCATGTTAGCACCCATTAGCGCACGGTTGGCGTCGTCATTTTCTAAGAATGGTATCATAGCTGTCGCTACAGATACTACCTGCTTAGGTGATACGTCCATGTAATCTATATTTTCTCTATTTACAAGGTCGATTTCTCCTGCAAGTCCTCTTGAAGCAACCTTTTTATTTATAAATCCACCTTCTGAATCTAGAGGTTCGTTGGCCTGCGCTACGATCATTCTTTCTTCATCATCTGCAGATAGATATCTAATTTCATCTGTTACAACACCATCTTTTACAACTCTGTATGGTGTTTCAATAAATCCGTATTCATTGATAATACCATAAGTAGTCAATGAACCAATCAGACCGATATTTGGACCTTCAGGAGTTTCAATAGGGCACATACGACCATAATGTGAATAATGTACGTCTCTTACTTCAAATCCTGCTCTTTCTCTTGATAGACCACCTGGTCCAAGAGCTGATAATCTTCTCTTATGAGTTAACTCAGCAAGAGGGTTGTTCTGGTCCATGAACTGTGATAACTGTGAGCTACCAAAGAATTCTTTAATAGCAGCTGTTACAGGTCTAATGTTAATTAGAGCCTGAGGAGTTGTTACTTCGATGTCCTGAATAGTCATTCTTTCTTTTACAACTCTTTCCATTCTAGCTAGACCAATTCTAAACTGGTTCTGTAATAACTCACCAACAGTTCTTAGTCTTCTATTACCTAAATGGTCAATATCGTCAGTTGTACCAATACCATATGGTAAGTTTAATAGGTAACTTACTGACGCAATAATATCGTCAATAATAATATGCTTAGGTGATAAATCATTTTTTCTAGCAATTAAAGCTGCCTTAATATCCTCTTCTTCCTGATTTTCTTCAAGAATGTGCATTAGAACAGGATAATAAACTTTATCTGCAATCTTTAAATCACTTACATCAAATGATACATACTGAGCTAAGTCAACGAAATGGTTACCAATGATTTTAGTTGTTTTTTCATACTCTTCATCACAGTATCCTAATACTGACTTAACACCAGCATTTTCGATAACCTTTGCCATTTCTAGAGAGATTTTTTCTCCCTTTTCAGCAATAATTTCACCTGTATTAGGATCTACAATATCCTCAGCAATAACTACATCTTCTAATCTATTTGAAATGCCTAGTTTTTTATTGTACTTATATCTACCAACCTTAGAAATATCATATCTCTTAGGGTCGAAGAAAAGTGAGTTGATAAGTGACTGAGCACTTTCCTCTGTTGGAGGTTCGCCTGGTCTTAGCTTTTTATAAATTTCTTTTAAACCATCAGCGTAAGTTTCAGTTGTATCTCTTTCTAATGTTTTAAGAAGTCTTTCATCAGGACCAAATACCTTAATGATATCCTGGTCTGATTCTAATCTTAAATCTTCGTGATTGCCAAATCTTTCTTGTTCATTACCTATGAAAGTATCCATAGCTCTTAAAAGAACTGTGATTGGCTGCTTTCTTGTTCTATCAACTCTAACTGATAAAATTTCATTTGCATCAGTTTCATATTCAAGCCATGCCCCTCTATTAGGGATTACAGTAGTTGAAAATAATCCTCTACCTGACTTGTCAATTTCTTTATCATAATATGGTCCTGGTGAACGAACCAACTGTGTAACTATAACTCTTTCTGCTCCGTTATATACAAATGTTCCCTGTTTAGTCATAAGAGGGAAGTCTCCCATAAATACTTCCTGTTCTTTTACTTCACCTGTTTCATTTGTAATCAGTCTAACTTTTACCTTAAGAGGAGCTGCATATGTTGCATCTCTTTCTTTACATGTTTCCTGATCGTATTTTGGAGGTTCACTTAAAGAATAGTCTACAAATTCTAATACTAGATTACCTGCGTAATCCTGAATAGGAGAAATATCTTCAAATACTTCTCTTAAGCCTTCTTTTATAAACCATTCGTAAGATTTTGTTTGAATCTGAATTAGATTAGGCATCTCAGCAACTTCACTGATTTTAGAAAAAGTCTGTCTTTCTTTTCTACCTAATTTAATTGGCTTTGGCATAATCATCACTCCTTATAAACTATAAACATCATACTATGTGCAGTCTAGTATGATATCATAATACTTTCAATTAGTCAATACTCATAACGAAACTTTTGTAAAAAAAAACTGTCCTGCATTTGCAGGACAGCTCGATTACTAAACTAAAGATAAAACTATTTAAGTTCGATTACTGCTCCAACTTCTTCTAGCTGAGTCTTCATAGCTTCAGCTTCAGCCTTATCTACAGCTTCCTTAAGTGTTGAAGGAGCTCCATCTACGATTTCCTTAGCTTCCTTTAGACCTAGGCCAGTGATTTCTCTTACAGCTTTGATAACCTTGATCTTTTCGCTTCCAACTTCCTTAAGAACTACGTCGAATTCAGTCTGTTCTGCACCACCTGCAGCTTCTCCGCCAGCTACTACAGCTACTGGAGCTGCTGCTGATACTCCAAATTCTTCTTCACATGCTTCTACTAGTTCGTTTAGTTCTAGAACTGTCATATTTTTTATTGCTTCAATGATCTGATCTTTATTCATTTTATTTTCTCCTTTTCAAATTTAATAATTATAAATACATATTATTAGTATATAACTGTGTTTTGTGCTTACGCTTCTTCAGCCTTAGCATCTCTAATAGCAGCAAATGTTCTAACTGCCTTAGATACTGGTGACTGAATGCTACCCATAAACTTAGCAATAAGTTCTTCTCTGCCTGGAATATTAGCAAGAGCTTTTACTCCTTCTGCATCGTAAAATTCACCTTCCACTACTGCTGCCTTAAATGACATTTTGTCAAATTCTTTAATTGATTTATTTAGTACTCTAGCAGGAGCAGTTACATCATCATATGATAATGCAAATGCACTTGGTCCTTCTAGTACTTCGCCTAGCTTTTCAAACTCTGTTCCTTCAATAGCTCTCTTCATTAGAGTGTTCTTGTAAACTGTATAGTCTACATCTGCTTCACGAAGGCTCTTTCTCATAGCATCGGCCTGTTCTACAGTAATTCCCATGTAATCAATAACTACTGCTGATTTAGCTCTTGATAGTTTTTCTTTGATTTCATCGATAATTACCTGTTTAGCCTGCTGTGCTCTCTTGATTTCACTCATCTTAATCTTTTCTCCTTTCTGACTGACAAGTCAGTCTTTTTTATGGTACTCCATAAAAAAATCTCGCAATTTTACAAACCGCGAGATCAATATTTTTTTATATTGTACCTCGGCGGGAAATTAAGCTTGCGCACCCGCTGTCTACGGTTAATTTTCGTAATTTAGTTGTCTAACGCATTAGCCAAGCTTAGCTGGGTTAACCTTTACTCCAGGTCCCATAGTTGAAGCAACACTTACAGATCTTAGGTACTGACCTTTAGCTGCTGCTGGCTTAGCCTTGATGATAGCATCTAGTAATGCATTAAAGTTGTCGTTTAACTTTTCAGTTCCAAATGAAACCTTACCGATAGCAACATGAATAATGTTTGCCTTATCAAGTCTGTATTCAACTTTACCTGCTTTGATTTCAGCTAAAGCCTTTTCTAGGTCCATTGTTACTGTACCTGACTTAGGGTTAGGCATTAGACCCTTAGGTCCTAAGATCTTACCAAGTCTACCTACAACACCCATCATATCTGGAGTTGCTACAATAACATCAAAGTCAAACCAGTTTTCGCTCTGGATTTTCTGAGCAAGCTCTTCAGCTCCTACATAGTCAGCTCCTGCTGCTTCTGCTTCTGCAGCCTTAGGGCCTTTAGCAAATACAAGAACTTTCTTTGTTTTACCTGTTCCGTGTGGTAGTACGATAGCACCTCTAACCTGCTGATCAGCATGTCTTCCGTCTACACCTAGTTTGATATGAACTTCTACAGATTCATCAAACTTTGCTTTTGAGTTATCTACTACTAGTGATAACGCTTTGTCAGCATCATACAAATTTGCTTTTTCAATATTTGCAGCTGCTGCCTTGTAATTTTTACCTCTTTTAGGCATGTTTTTTACCTCCTTAGTGGTCTTAACGATTAAATATCTCCCACCGATTAATCTTCAACAACGATTCCCATACTTCTTGCAGTACCACAGATCATATCTGTTGCAGCTTCAATGCTACCTGCATTTAAGTCTGGCATTTTTGTTTCTGCAATTTCCTGAGCCTGAGCTCTAGTAATTGTAGCAACCTTAGTCTTATTTGGTTCACCTGAACCTGACTTTAGGTTTGCAGCTTTCTTTAGTAATACTGCTGCCGGTGGAGTTTTACATACAAATGTAAATGATCTATCAGCATATACAGTAATTACTACAGGAATAATCATTCCCTGCTGTTCCTGAGTTCTAGCATTGAACTGTTTACAGAAGTCCATAATGTTAACACCCTTCTGACCTAATGCTGGACCAACTGGTGGTGCTGGAGTTGCGCCGCCTGCAGGAATCTGCAATTTAATGTAGCCTTCAACTTTCTTTGCCATGAGTCTTCTCCTTTCTACTTAATTTTATCAATTTGCGCAAATTCTAATTCCACGGGAGTCTCACGACCAAACATGGAAATTTTTGCTTTGATTGTTTCCTTTTCTTCATTAACCTCTTCAACTTCACCCATAAATCCTTCAAAAGGTCCATTGATAACCTTGATGCTATCTCCAGCACTAAGATCTAGGTTAACCTGAATTTTTTCTATTCCCATACGTCTAACTTCTTCAGTTGACAATGGAATAGGATCTGAACCATGTCCAACAAATCCAGTAACACCTTGAGTATTTCTTACTAGGTACCATGATTCGTTAGTTATAATCATCTTGATGATTACATAGCCAGGGAACATCTTTCTTGTTTTCACAACCATGCGACCATCTTTAGGTTCAGCCTTGTCTTCAGTTGGTACTACAACTGCCTGAATAAGGTCTTGCATACCTCTATTTTCAACAAGTTTTTCAATATTAATCTTTACTTTGTTTTCGTGGCCTGAATATGTATGTACTACATACCATTTTGGTGTACCATCACCACGTAAACCTTCCCCCTCAATAGGAGTTACATTTTTTCTTTCATTGTCTGACATATTAAATCCTCTTTACATGTTTATGCCCAACAGTCCCTTTAGAGCCGCAAGGAATCCAGTATCGATTAGCCAGAATGCTGCAGCGAAGAAAATACATGTAACAAGCACAGTTGCTGTATAAGCACCCAATTCGCTCTTTGTAGGCCATACAACTTTTTTCATTTCTAGTTTTACGCCCTTGATGTATTCTCTAAAGCTAGTTTTTTCTTTTTTACGACCATTGGCCATCTGCTGTGCTTTTTTACGCACATCTGTCTGTTTTGCCATATTAAGTCACCTACTTCTAGTTCTAATTATTTTGTTTCCTTATGAAGAGTGTGAGTCTTACAGAATGGGCAGTACTTCTTTAATTCTACTCTATCTGGGTTGTTCTTCTTGTTCTTCATAGTATTGTAGTTTCTCTGCTTGCACTCTGTGCATGCTAGTGTTACTTTAACTCTCATTATTGTTATCCTCCATCAACTTAAAACTAGAGCTTTTTATCAAAGCTCTGTGTAATTTCTCATAATGTCGCTTATTAAGTATACCTATTGAATCGTAAATTGTCAACACTTTTCAACATTTCTTTTATCAATTAAGTAAATCATTTAGCTTCGCGACATTATATCACATGTAACAATACAAATGCAATCTATTTTTAAAAAGTTTTATAACTGTTCTCCATTATAGAAAATATTGGCTTTATCTTTCTTCCAGTTTTAAGTATTGTCTTTTAAACCTTGCATATCATCGTACTTATACCCTGTAGTCTTTGGAGTAAGGCTATAATCACTACATACCTTATTATTTTTATTCCCCATACATTCTTCTCTTTTATATAAAGCACATAATTTACAACTCTTTTCAGGTATATCATTTTCTTTCGGCACACAAAAGCATATTTATTTACTGGACTAGCATTAAATTCCTCTTTTTTCTTTACACAAGACCAACTATGCTTTTGTTTTGGTTTTGATTTTTCTTTCTTGAGACTTTTTCTATCGCCTATATATACATCAAAATATTTTTCTATTTCACTTTCATAAAAAAAGACTTCTTTGCTCCCCTTTACTTTTTCTTTTACATTATATCCAAATTTCTTCTTTTTCTTATTGCAATAGCACTTCACCACTTCTACTTTTCTTGGCAGTCTTTTTCCGTTTCCTTCTTTATCAATATAACTAGTATCTCTAGCTATGAGCACTTGTCCTATTTTGTAACCGGCTTTCATATTACACCTCGCAATTCAAAATAACCTATTGATATCATTACATCATTAAATTATATATCATTTAAGAGCTCGTATACAAAACCGCTACACCTCTACTAATATTCTATCTCTCAATTACAAGATCTCATCCCTCTACTCTTTCAGCTTTCATACACTCCCTCAACCACACACCTTACATCGCTGTTGGCCTTTGAAGAAAGCCTTACATCACTAATTTATCAAAATCAAAAAATTTAGTGCGCTGTATCTATTTCAAAGTCACTAAAAATAAAAAAACAACCACTATAGTGCGGCACTTTTAGCTTCTAGCCTTTAATCTTTAAATCAACCGCACTATATTTATAGTATCTAACCTACTTAGTTCGATAGCCTACAGGCAAAATCACTATATTTCTAAAAAAAATAATATTAGTGCGAGAACATTCTATAATGTACACTAGCTTTTTATATACACAGGACAAACATCTGGCAAAATAAAAAACTTAGTGCTGCAAAGCATGCTATAGAGGCACTAAAATCTTTTACTTCAGCTAATTTAGTGCCAGTAGCCCTTACAACCACAGCAATCACTGCAATTCTTGCAAACTGTCGTAGCAGCCATAACAATAAAAAAAAGGAGCACTTAAGTGCTCCTTTTTTCAAATCCCTTACGGGCATTTTATCGATTTTATTATTCGATGATTTCTGTTACTACGCCTGAACCTACTGTTCTTCCACCTTCTCTGATAGCGAATCTTAGTCCTTCTTCGATAGCGATTTCAGTGATTAGGTCGATTTCCATTGTGATGTTATCTCCAGGCATACACATTTCTGTTCCTTCTGGAAGCTGTAGATCACCTGTTACGTCAGTTGTTCTGAAGTAGAACTGAGGTCTATATCCGTTGAAGAATGGTGTGTGTCTTCCGCCTTCTTCCTTCTTTAGTACGTATACTTCGCCCTTGAACTTTGTATGTGGGTGGATTGTTCCTACTGCTGCTAGAACCTGTCCTCTCTTGATTTCATCTCTCTGTACACCTCTTAGTAGTGCTCCGATGTTGTCACCTGTCTGTGCTTCATCTAATAGCTTTCTGAACATTTCGATTCCTGTTACAGTAATCTTTCTCTTTTCTTCTGTTAGACCGATTAGTTCAACTTCTTCTCCTACGTGTAGAACACCTCTTTCTACTCTACCTGTAGCTACTGTACCTCTACCTGTGATTGAGAATACGTCTTCTACTGGCATTAGGAATGGTTTGTCGTTGTCTCTTTCTGGTTCTGGAATGTATGCATCGATTTCTTCGAATAGTTCTACAATCTTATCTCCCCATTCGCTTGCTGGATCTTCTAGAGCCTTTAGTGCTGATCCCTTGATGATTGGTGTGTCATCTCCTGGGAAGTCATATTCGTTTAGAAGTTCTCTTACTTCCATTTCTACTAGTTCTAGTAGTTCTTCGTCATCTACCATATCGCATTTGTTTAAGAATACTACGATGTATGGTACGCCTACCTGTCTTGATAGTAGGATATGTTCTCTTGTCTGTGGCATTGGACCATCTGTAGCTGCTACTACTAGGATAGCTCCGTCCATCTGTGCAGCACCTGTGATCATGTTCTTTACATAGTCAGCATGGCCTGGGCAGTCTACGTGTGCGTAGTGTCTGTTTGGTGTTTCATATTCTACGTGTGCTGTAGCGATTGTGATACCTCTTTCTTTTTCTTCTGGTGCTTTATCGATCTGGTCGAATGCAACCTTTTCTCCTAGCTGGTATCTTTCCTGTAGTGTTGTAGTAATAGCTGCTGTTAAAGTAGTCTTACCATGGTCTACGTGACCGATTGTACCGATATTAATATGCGGTTTTGTTCTTTCAAATTTCTGCTTTGCCATTTGAATTTTCCTCCTTATAGAATCCAATATAAATTACATAATTATTTCAAGAAAAGCTTATAGCATTTCTTTTGTTGTTGGAGCTGTTGAGCAGGATTGAACTGCCGAACCTCTTCCTTACCAAGGAAGTGCTCTACCGACTGAGCTACAACAGCACGCTAACATTGTTATCTTACTATACAAATATTGCAATGTCAACATTGTAGCCATATCTAATCAGTCATATATTTAACTATTTTTTTCTTAATTCTGTCCATCGCATTGTAGATGGATTTTTGATTTTTATTTAGTGATTTTGCTATATCATCATAGCTTTTGCCTACGGCAAATTCATTCCACACTAAAATCTCCAACTCACTAAATATTCCTTCTTCATTTTTAGTTATATATCTTATTATATCGTTAAAGATTGCCAGGGTTTCTGCATCAGTAACGATATTACTTCTTAAAGCATCTGCTAAGGTCATCTGCCTGCCATCTTCGTCATTTTCAGTTATTTTATGGTCTAAAGAAACAGATGTATTAAGCGGTGTATGCTTTTTACGATTAGCAGCCTTAATAGCCGTTATAATTTGCCTATTCATACAGAGGTTTGCATAAGTCCTAAAACATGTATTACTATTTCCATCATAGTCCATAATCGCCTTAAAGAGGCCTATCCGAGCTTCTTGCTCCACATCTTCAGCCTCTGCACCAACTATAAAATATGATCTTGCTATACTTTTAACTAAATCCTTATACTGATTTATCAAATATTCTTCAGCACTATCATTTCCTTGCTGGACCATAACAACAAGCTCCTCATGAGTTAGATTAGCAAGCCTATCTTTCATCTCTCTGCTTTCTAATTTCATACATCAGTATAGCTGCAGCATTTGAAGCATTTAAAGATGTAATCTTACCCACCATAGGCATTGAAACAACAAAATCACATTTTGATTTTACTAACTTACTTATGCCCGCACCTTCACTTCCAATTACAACGCCAATAGGTCCTGTTAAATTCGACTTGTAATATTCATTACCTCCCATATCACAAGCTCCAATCCACAATCCTTCCTTTTGAAGTAACTCAATAGTCTGACTAATATTTGTAACCTTAGCTACTTTCATGTATTCAACTGCTCCTGCTGAAGCCTTAGCTACAGTGTCAGTAACAGAAACAGATCTTCTCTTAGGAATAATTATTCCGTGAGCCCCAGCGCATTCTGCTGTTCTCATAATAGCTCCTAAATTATGAGGATCTTCTAGATTATCTAAAATTATAATAAACGGATCTTCATTTCTACTTCTTGCCACTTCTAAAATTTCTTCTACTTCAGAATATTTAAACTGAGAAACATGAGCTATTATGCCTTGATGTTGTCCGCCACCAGCTATTCTATCAAGAGTAGTTCTATCGCCAAAGTAAATAGGAATCTTCTTGTCTTTAGCCTGGCCTAAAATCTTTTTGATAGATCCTTCGCCACCCTTAACAGCAGTAATCTTTTCAATTTCTCTGCCGCTTCTAATCGCCTCAGAAACAGCATTTCTACCTATTAAAATATTTTCTTTTCCACTCATAATTATTTTATTCTCTCATATTTACAAAATTGATAACGTATTTGATTTTCTTCGTTTATCTCACTTGTCCAAGTAAGTTTATAATTTTCATCTTCATCAATATTTTTAAAATGCTTATCAGCATCAAAAGTTTTAAAAATTTTAGTCACATAAACATTATCACATTTATCAAGATATCTATTATAAATAGATTCTCCCCCAGAGATGAAAATATCCTCATCATCATATTTTTTCATTTCTTCTAAAAGAGCTTCCTCTCCACAGCAAACGATACACGCATCATTTTTATAATCAGAATTACCTGTTAAAACCAAGTTTGTTCTTTTAGGCAGAGGCTTTTGCCCCGGGAATGACTCTAAGGTTTTGCGCCCAATTACTATCACTTTGCCAATTGTTTTTTCCCTATAATATTTTAAATCTCCAGGCAAATGAACTAAAAGATCATTGTCCTTTCCTATAGCCCAATTTTCATCTACAACTACTATACAGTTCATCTACCCCTCCTTAAATTGCAATTGGAATATTTTTTATCTGAGGATTTTTCTGATAATCCTCAATAATTATATCGTCAGTTGTAAAATCATAAAAGTCCTTTACATCTGGATTTAATCTAAACTTAGGTGCCTCAAACTGAGGTCTTTTAATCAGCTCTTCTATAATTGGAACGTGCCTATCATAAATATGAGCATCAGAAATAACATGAACAAGCTCACCTGGAACAAGACCTGTAACCTGAGCTAACATATGAACTAACACTGAGTACTGAACTACATTCCAATTATTAGCTGCTAAAATATCCTGTGAACGCTGATTTAAAATGGCGTTTAGTTTATTTCCTGTAACATTAAAAGTTACGCTGTAAGCACAAGGCTCAAGACCCATTTCCATAAGATCATCAAATTTATAAATGTTAGTTAATATTCTTCTTGAATACGGTGTATTTTTAAGCTGCCAAATTACATTATCAACTTGGTCCATCTCACCATGAGGGAACTTGTACTTAACACCCATCTGATAACCATAAGCCTTGCCGATAGAGCCATTTTCATCTGCCCATTCATCCCAAATTTTAGAGTTTAGGTCATTGATGTTATTTGATTTTTTTTGCCAAATCCATAGCATCTCATCAACAGCTGATTTAATAGCTGTTGGTCTTAATGTAAGTGCGGGAAATTCTTCTTGCAAATTATATCTATTAACTACACCAAATGTCTTAATTGTATGAGCCGGGCTACCATCCTCCCAAACCGCTCTAACTTTTTGTCCTTCTGATGAATACCCATTTTCTAAAATGTCTTGACACATATTCACAAATAATTTATCTGCTCTGCTCATCAATTACCTCCATAGCTGTCCTTATTATATCTTCCATTCGATTTATATCCCCAAGCAAATATAAGTAACCAACAAGAGCTTCAAAAGCCGTAGCCCATTTGTATGAAACTATATCCGCATTTTTAGCTTTTGTTGCTACTTTTCTGTTACGAGCTCTTTTAACTAGTGATTTTTCTTCCTCGCTTAATTGATCAAACATAGTTTTTATAGCTTTTGCTTGATTTAAAGCCTTAGCATATTTGATGCCTTCTTTGTGAAGTTTATCAACATATACAGCCCCATGCTCCATTACATGTTTTCGCACATACACTTCATATACTGCATCACCCATGTAGGCTAGGGCTGTTGTATTAATCTTTTTTGCCTCTTTTAATTCCATAATTATTCTTTAATAATCTGTACTCCTTGAGGTGTATCTTTAAGTATGATACCCTTTGCTTTTAAAATGTCTCTGATTTCATCTGCTCTTGCAAAATCTTTATCTGCTCTTGCCTGCTGTCTTTCGTCTACTAGCTTTTGTACTTCATCGTCGATACCATTGTCCTCTTCTACTTCAAGCAAACCCAAAACATGGCTTAACTCTAGTAAAAGATCTAAAGATTTTTCTGCTAACTCTTTGCTTGCTCCATCTTTAACAGCGATATTAATAGCTGTAATAAGCTCAAAAATAGCTGATATAGCATCTGCAGTATTTAAATCATCATCCATAGCCTTTTTGAATTCTTCTCTGTATTTTTCAAATCCTTCATATGCTACCTTTTCCTCTGCAGACATTTCACCTTGTCCATTTTCAATTAAAAATTCTAAGTTTGCTTTAGCATTTTCAAAACGACCTAGCGAAGCCTTAGACATCTCCATCAATTTATCACTAAAATCAATTGGGCTTCTGTAATGACCTGATAATAGGAAAAATCTAATCACTTCACCTTTATATTTTTCTAAAATTTCTCTTACTTTAAAGAAGTTTCCAAGTGACTTAGACATTTTTTCCTTATCAATTGTTATATAGCCATTGTGCATCCAGTAGTTTGCAAACGGTACGCCGTTACATGCTTCAGACTGAGCTATTTCGTTTTCATGATGAGGGAACTGTAAATCTTCTCCGCCTGCATGAAGGTCAATTGTAGGGCCTAAAAATCTCTTAGACATAGCTGAACATTCAATATGCCAACCTGGTCTGCCCAGGCCCCATGGAGATTCCCATGCGATTTCAGATTCTTCTTTTCTAGCCTTCCATAAAGCAAAATCTAAAGGATCCTTTTTCTTTTCTTCAATCATAATTCTAGCACCTGCTTCTAGGTCCTCTATATTTTGCTTAGATAATTTACCATATCCATCAAATTTTCTTGGGCTATAGTAAACGTCTCCTTCAACTTCATATGCATATCCTTTATCAATTAAAGTCTGTATAAATTCAATAATCTGAGGAATATTTTCTGATACTCTAGGATGAGTAGTAGCTTCTCTTACATTTAAAGCCTTAGCATCTTTAAAGTATTCTTCAATATATTTCTTACTTACCTCTGGAGCTGAAATACCTTCTTCTTTAGCTCTGTTTATAATCTTGTCATCTACATCAGTAAAGTTTTGTACAAAGTTTACATTATATCCAATGTACTCAAGATATCTTCTCAAAGTATCAAAAACTACAAGAGGTCTTGCATTGCCCAAATGGAAAAAGTTATATACAGTTGGACCACATACATATACCTTTACTTCGTCCTTAGACATAGGTACAAATTCTTCTTTTGTTCTTGTTAATGAGTTATATATTTTCATGTTCATCCCCATCCTTTTCTTCATACTCTCTTAGCTTCTTTTCCAGTGAAACGATACGTCTTCTTAAGCACTCGATTTCTACTGCTACTGGATCTGGTAAATCCACTTGATCCATATCATCGTTTACAGGTTTTCTCCTCTTAACGATAGTACCCGGAATACCAACCACTGTACATCCATCTGGTATTTCCTTTAAAACAACTGCCCCCGAACCAATTTTTACATCATTGCCAACCTTAAATGGCCCAAGAACCTTCGCCCCTGAACTTACCATTACGCGATCACCTAAAGTAGGGTGTCTCTTACCCTCATCTTTACCGGTACCACCTAAAGTTACACCTTGATATATAGTACAATCGTCTCCGATTTCAGTTGTCTCACCTATAATTATACCCATTCCATGGTCTATAAAGCATCTTCTTCCAATCTTAGCCCCTGGATGTATTTCCACACCTGTTAAAAATCTTGCTAGCTGCGAAATTATTCTTGCCAGTAATTTTAAGTTGTGCCTATATAAAAAATGTGCAGGTCTATGGAATATAATCGCCCATACACCTGGATAGCATAAAAGAACCTCCAGTCCATTTCTTGCTGCAGGGTCTTTTTTTACTACTGTCTGAATATCCTCACGTATACTTTTTATAAAAGACATGTTATTATTTTCTCCTCACAATGCTGTTAAATTCTAGTTTTATATATCATTTTTTAATTTTTAATAGAATAATACATTATACATCTTTTTGATAATTTTTTCAATCTTTACCGTGATAATCAGAACCTACCGTAGCAATTAGTTTTTTCTCCTTAGCTATCCTATGGAATGTCTCATTTTCTATCTCAGAATGCTTCTTATATGTGCACTCTATACCATCTATACCTAGTTTTATAAGTTCATCTATCAATATATTAAAATTATTAAAAAACTCTTGACTTTCTCTAGCGCCAATACCCCTTATAAGACCTGGATGTGCTAAAACCGCTTTGCCACCGGCTCCCTTTATAATCCCAATAGCCTCCACCGCTAAAATCTTTTCCTTTTTTATTTTTTTAAACTCCTCACGTGAAAAGATTTTTTCAAAAGCCTCCGCCTTATCTTTAATAAAACCTTTTGAAACCAAGGCTCTTGCTATAACTGGTTTACCTATATATCCAGTTGGAGTCATTGCTAATATATCCTCATAGTCAATATCATAATACTTTTTTAGTAGATTGATTATTTTATCATTTCTTTTATTACGTAACTCCTTAATGTATTCACAACTTTCTAAAAGTTTTTTATTTGTTATATCTATATCATATCCTAAAATATGAAGTCCAATTCCTCTTTTTTCTTCTGTAGAAAATTCAATACCTGTGTGAATTTTAATACCGAATTCCTCTGCAGCCAAAAAGGCTTCGGAAACGCCGCTAACATTATCATGATCTGTAATTGCAATCTCTGTCTTTGCACCTTCATGCGCCCATTTTACCGCATCATAAGGTGAGTCAAGACCGTCACTGTAATAGGTATGTATATGAAAATCCTGTTTATAATTAGTCATAATTATCCTTAAGCTCTAAACATTTTGCGTCTTCCAAATAACTTATTAATTATATATGTAACCGCTATCATGATTACAAGAGACACCATCAATTGCCATACACCAAAGTATACAGGAAGTTTAGCATCAAAAATTTGAATCAATACATCTCCTGGTTCAAATCTAACACCAAACATTTCTTGAAAAATTACTCCTCTTACAGATGGTATCAAAAATATTATCGCATTTACTGCCATAACCACAGCAAACCAAATCCACGATGTTTTAAAACTTTCCAATATAAGCCTATTTTCTTCACGTGATTTTAAGAAGCAAACTATAGCAACAGCCCCTATCAGTAAAACTACACCTATTACAAGAGCTACATCCAAAATTGTTCTAATGGTACTCATAATATTTCCTGCCCTCTTTGTAAATACTTCTTGAGGCTGATAATCACTTTTTTCGGTAAGTTTAAACTCCGAACTTTTATGGAGCATAAAATTCTCAAATGTATTAGTTATATCATCACTTTCCACCTGATATGGAATTTCTTTTATTATCTCTGTTTTGGTCATGTAGTTTGAGTAAAATGCTCCTGACCTAAGTACAAAATTGCTCGCTAAAATTACGATAATCATTGGCAAAATCGCCATAAATATCGCTGCCCATATATCATTCCATGGCATATTAAAATCTCGTCTTGTATTTCTCCATGGATTGCTTTTTTGTTTTTTACCAATATTCATAAACCTAAAATTGCAAACTCCTTTTTTATTTTATGCTTATATGTTATCATATATTTTATGAAAAAAGGAAAGAAATTAATAAAAAAATTAACCAGAAAAATCAAAAAGTTAAATATAAGGCAATGGATTTCTTTGGCTGTTATTTTACTAATATTTATAATCTTAATCAAAGGAGTTTTATTTATAAAAGAGTACAACAAAATACAAGATCCACCTAAGGACAAAATACCTTACCCTGTTCGTGGTGTTGATATTTCACATTATCAAGGTGATGTTTCATGGGATGTACTAGCAGATCAAAATTTATCCTTTGCATTTATAAAAGCCACCGAAGGCAGTAGCCACATAGACAAAAAGTTCGAATACAACTGGAAAGAAGCACACAAAACCGATTTGAAGGTGGGCGCTTATCACTTTATGAGCTTTGAAACTAGTGGAAAAACTCAAGCCAAAAACTTCATAAAACATGTTCCTAAAAAAAGAAGTTCTCTACCGCCTGTTGTAGATGTTGAGCTTTATGGCGAATTTATAAACAAACATCCATCTCAAGAAACTGTAAATAACATCTTAGAGCCTCTTTTAAAACGACTAGAGTCTAAATATGACAAAAAACCTATCATCTACACTAGCACTGCTGTCTACAAACTATATATTCAAGGCAAATACGACAATGATATATGGATTGCCGATTTGTCCATGCCTAAAACTTTGCCTGACGGCAAGCAGTGGAAATTTTTACAGTATTCCTTTAACGGAAAACTAAAAGGATACAAAGGGTACCTACCTCACTTAGATTTAAACGTCTTTTATGGTAGTAAATGGGATTTTGCAACTGAATACTAATAAATATTAAGCCAATAAAAAAGCCTAATTAACGATATATCAAACCGTTAATTGGGCTTTAACTTATTGATTATTTATATTCTTCAAATAACTGACGTGCAACATGTACCCCAGAAGCTGAAGCCTGAGATAGTGAGTGAGTTACACCAGAACCATCACCAAGAGCATATAAACCCTTAATTGAAGTTTCTAGATTTTTATCCACTTCGATTTTAGAGTTATAAAATTTAACCTCAACACCATAAAGCAGAGTATCCTCGTTAGCTGTACCTGGAGCTATCTTATCAAGAGCGTAAATCATTTCGATTATGCTATCTAGCTGTCTTTTAGGTATAACTAGTGACAAGTCACCAGGTGTTGCGTTAAGAGTAGGTCTTGTGAAACACTTTTCCATTCTGCGTTTACTACTTCTACGGCCCTTTACTAAATCTCCAAATCTCTGAAGAAGTACTCCGCCGCCAAGCATATTAGATAATCTTGCAATAGATTCACCATATTCATTGCTATCCTTAAATGGCTCAGTTAAAGTATTTGAAACTAATAAAGCAAAGTTGGTATTTTCAGTTCTAAGTTCTGGATCTGCATAACTGTGACCGTTTACTGTAACGATACCATTTGTATTTTCAGCTACAACTTCACCGTAAGGATTCATACAAAATGTTCTTACCTGGTCGTTATACTGTTCTGTTTTGTAAACGATTTTTGATTCATAAACATCATCAGTAATATGTTTGAAAATTTCAGCTGGAAGCTCTACTCTAACACCGATATCAACACGATTTGACTTCTGAGCAATACCGATTTTTTCGCATACATTCCCGATCCATTTAGATCCACTTCTACCAGTTGCCAAAATTAAATTGTTACATGTATATTCAACTCCATCATCAGTTCTAATTAAAAAATCATGATCGCCATTTACAACAACATCTTCTATCGTAGTATAAAATTCATGTTCAATCTTTTCCTTAGTTTCATCATATAGTTTGCCTAAAATTTTTACATTTCTGTCAGTGCCAAGGTGTCTAACCTTTGCCTGAAGTAAGTGTAAATTATTTCTTAAAGCCATGGTTTTAAGGTCCGAATTAGCAGTTGAGTAAAGCTTTGCCTCTGCACCACCGTGTTCACATAAAACTTCATCTACATATTCCATAAGTTCCATAGCCTCATCTACACCTACATATCTGTGAAGATCTCCACCAAACTGTGTAGTGATATTATACTTACCATCTGAAAGAGAACCTGCACCACCGTAGCCATTCATAATATTACATGGCTTACATTTAACACAAATAGGAGTTTTACCTAAAGAAATAGGACATTTTCTATTTTCTAATGGCGCTCCCTTATCTAGCATTAAGACATCGGCATTTATACCTAATTTATTTAGCTCATAACTCATAAATACGCCACTTGCCCCTGCTCCGACTATAATAATATCATAATGTTTACTCATATAATTTCTCCTAATATAATTTTTTTAAATTTACATGAAAAAAGAGCGATAACATCCTCGCTCTTTTAATAGTTATAACTATTCCTGTTCATTCATAATTTTATCAAATTCTTCTACTGCTGCTTCAAATTCAGCATCATCTTCAATATCGATGATTTCAAATTCGTCTTCGCCAACTTCTTTGTAGCCATAAATCCAAACATCATCTGATCCATCATCTGGAATTAAAGCAATGTATTCCTTACCATTTGCTTCAAATACACCCATCATTTCACATTCAACATCTTTATTATCTTCAAATTCAAGAGTGATCATATCTCTTTCGTCTGCCATTTTTCTTTCCTCCATTTTAAATTATTTTTACAACTTTAATTACTATATCACTAGTTATTAACTTTAGCAATGAAAAAATTAATAATATCTTCAGCATTTCTTTCATTTATGCCTTCAGTACATAAAAGTTCCTCTTTTGTAGCATTACGAATATTATCTATAGTTTTAAATTTATTTAACAAAGCATTGCGTTTTTTAGGACCTATACCATTAATATCATCCAAAATAGATTTAGTCATCTTCGCACTTCTAAGACCTTTGTGATAATCAATTGCAAATCTATGCACTTCTTCTTGAATATTTCCAATATATCTAAATAGCATAGAGTTTCCTTTAAGTTCCTCTTCAAAGAACTGACCCCTTCCCACTTTAGAAAGAGGATGATAAACAAGAGCCCTTGTTCTATGAGAATCATCTTTAGCCATTCCTACTATAGGAATTTCAACATTAAGTTCTTCTAATATTTTATTAACCGCCTCAATATGACCTTTGCCGCCGTCAATAAGCATCAAATCTGGTAATGGTAAAAACCCCGCGTCACCATCTAAAGCACGCATAACTCTTCTGTAGATAACTTCCTGCATAGAGCCATAATCATTTGGACCTTCAATGGATTTTATCTTAAATCTTCTGTAAGCCTTTTTGTTAGCCTTAAGACCATTAAACACTACCATAGCACCTACATTATCAATACCATTTATATTGGAAATATCATAAGCTTCTACTCTATGCGGTGCCTTTCCATCTTCATTTAAAAGCGATATAATCTCACCTGTATCTTCATTAATCCACTGAGATGTAGCCTTGCCTATAGTTGCTTTTTCAATAACACCGTCTATTTGCGTTTTAATTTTATCATTTCTTTCACGTTTATTTTTCTCCTTTTCGTCGATGTTTTTCATCATCTCGTATGTGTCCTTTTCTGCCATTTCCAAGAATGCCTTTTTCTCACCTTTTTGTGGCACAAAAAGTGATACTTTTTTACTCCAACAAGAAGACAAAAATCTCTCAAGCAAATCTCTATCCGCAATATCTTTTTTAAGCAAAATCTCTCCTGGACCATTAGTCATCTGCCCATAATGTTGTTTTATAAATGCACCTAAAACACTATCTTCATTTTCCTCTATAGATGTTTCAAGTGTAAACGTCTCTCTACCAGATAGTTTACCATCTCTAACAAAAAACAAAACCACATGGCCTTTTCCACCATGCATAACAAGATCAATATCCTTAGTATGAGTAAGTACAACTCTTTGTTTTTCATTAAGTGCCTTAGCTGCAATCATATAATCTCTATATCTTGCGGCATTTTCATACTCTAAATTTTCAGCTGCTTCATTCATCTTATCTTTAAGGTAATTTAAAAGACTTGACTGTTTACCACGTAAAAATGTAGCAGCTTCATCTACTCTTCTCATATAGTCCGCATGTTTCGCATATCCTGCACAAATACCATCGCACTGACCAATATGATAATTCAAACATGGACGTGCATCCCTTGGAAACTCTTTTGCAGAGCATCTTTTGATTTTGTAAATTTGGTTTAAAAACTCAACCATTTGATTTACCGCACCAACATCACTGTAGGGGCCAAAGTACTTGCTTCCATCCTTTATAACCCTCCTAGTCTTAAGAATTCGAGGCCATTTTTCATTTGTAATCTTAATATATGGATAAGTCTTATCATCCCTTAAAAGAACATTATACTTAGGCATATATTTTTTAATAAGATTATTCTCAAGAATTAGGGCTTCCATCTCACTACCGCATTTAATATATTCAAATTCTTCAATATTTGAAACCATAGCACGAACTTTAGGATCCATATTCTTAGATGATTGAAAATATTGTCTTACCCTATTTTTTAAAGATATAGCTTTTCCAACATATATTACCTGTCCTAATTTATCCTTATGTAGATAAACTCCCGGTTCATCCGGGAGTTTTTTTAGATTTTCTTTTATATCAAACATGTTATTACCTACTTCAAAAAAATCAATACGGCCAATTTCTTCGCCTTTTTTCTGCTCTTTCCCTAGCTATTCTCATAGCTTCAGCTTCTCTGCGCTTCTTTTTCATGGCAGCTATTTTTTTCTTTTTTCTTCTGATCTTTGCTCTTATAATAAAGAAAGTTATAAGTAAAACAATTACTATTGCTACAATCATAACCATCATATAGTCAGAAATACCTATTTTACTCCATGGACCACCTTTAGCTACATCTTCCTTTACTATAACTTCAACCTGTGATGTAACCTCTCCTGCTTCAAGTGCTTGTATAATACCAACTACTTGATTTGCTTTAAGAGGCGCCTTAACATCTTCCTTTAGTATAACCTTAGTCTTTACAAGCTCATCTTCGCCCTCTGCAGGAAGTGTTACACATAAATCCTCCTTAGCATAAACAGCTGTATAATTTTTTTTACCACCTTTTATCTTTAGCTTATCAGCTTTTTTACCTTTCTTTAGAGCATAATATGTTCTGTAATTTTCAAACGCATATTTCAAAAGCTTTTGATTGTCTTCATAGCAAGCATCACTACTAATACCACCACTTGACGCCGCAATAAAAGTAGAATCGCCCTTTTTAGCCAATGCCACAGAAACTTTTATTTTCGCTTCCTTTTCAGCGACTAAAAGCTTGCCATATTGAATTTTACCTTTGCCTTCAAAATCTACCATGGCCATAAGCTCTTTATTTTTCATAAATTTTCTTATGACAATGGCCATATCGTCCATAGTAGTCTTTTGTTTTTTGTCGTTGGTGTTTCCTGAAACATTGGTAAACTTAGTATTTTTACAGCCTAGCTTTTTAGCCTTGTCGTTCATCTTTTTGACAAAGTTTTTGTTAGTTCCGTAAGTGTCAGCCGCCAGCTTATTTGCCATATCATCGCTACCTTCAAGAAGCATGCTTCTTATTTGGCTTTTGTTAGTTTCAGATAAATCGCCTCTGTCCATGGCCACAAGGGCTGTCATAATTTTAGTTAGGCCCCCAGGATACATTTTTTTAGTTTCATTTTTGTCGTATACCTTAGTGCCTGTTTTAACATCCATAACGATACTGTAATCAGCATCAATTGTTGGAGCTTTGGTCAATGCAAAAGCAGGTACTGCCTCGATAAAACAAGACAGTACCACTGCAGTCATTAACAATATACAAATAAATCTGTTCAATCTATTTTCTTTTGTCATCTATAATACCACCAGTACAATTATTTTGCAGAAAAGAAATAATCAGCCAGCTCGTATCCATTTTCAAAATAAGTACCCTTTTCTCCTGAAACCTCACAAAATGCATTTTCATCATTTAGAGGCTGCTCATCATTGCTTCTGTAAATAACATATGGCACAGGAGTGCTGCTATGAGTTCTAATAGCAAGAGGAGTTCTGTGATCTGGAACTACTAATACTGAATAATCTTCCCCTGTCTCTTCTAGATATTTTACCACAGGAGCTAAAACCTTGCTATCTATATCTCCTAGACATGTGATTTTGCCTTCCAAATCACCCTGATGGCTACACTCGTCTGGACCTTCAAGATGCATGTAAACAAAATCCTTGTCATTTTTAAACTCATCTATAGCCGCCTGGCATTTGCCTTCAAAGTTTGTATGAAGAGTTCCAGTTGCCCCTTCAACATCAACACTGCCAAGGCCTGCGCAAATTGCGATGCCCTTAATTAAGTCAACAGCACTGATTGCAGTTCCGCTGATGCCGTATTTATCAGTAAATGAAGATAGTGATGGCTTCTTGCCCTGTCCCCAAATCCATAAAGTGTTAGCAGGATTTAGACCTTTTTCAATTCTAGCTAAGTTAACAGGATGATCCTTTAAAATCTCGTAGCTCTTTTTCATAAGCTGAGTGATCCTGTCAGCATCTTCGCCCTTTGGAAGATAATCTCCTGCTCTCTTTCCTAAAATATCATGAGGAGGAGTCAAATCGTAATCAGTTCTGCCGTTATTTATAATCATACAATGTCTATAACTTACACCGGTATAAAACTTAAGATCATCTTTACCTAGCTGCTCTTGTACCGCCTTAATTAGCTCATCAGCCTCCTCAGTTGAAATATCCCCTGCACTGTGGTCTAAAACTGTTAGGTCCTCATAATCTCCTTCACCTGTTAATGTTATAATATTAGTTCTAAAAGCCACGTCTGTGTCGGCCATTTCGATGCCGATGCTTGCAGCTTCAAGGGGAGATCTTCCTGTTAAGTAAACTGAAGGATCGTAGCCCATAACTGACAAGTTAGCAGCATCACTTCCCGGCGCGATACCATCTGGAACAGTCTTAACCATCCCAACCCTGCCCTTTTTCGCAAGGCCATTTACACATGGCATATTTGAAACCTCTAAGGGAGTCTTGCCGCCTAAAGCTTCAATTTTTTCATCTCCTGCTCCATCTGGAACTAAAACAAAATACTTCATACCTTTTACCTCTTAAGCATTTTCCTTTTCAAACTTCTTCATAAATTCAATTAAAGCATCTACGCCTTCTTCTGGCATAGCGTTGTAAATAGATGCTCTCATTCCGCCAATTGATCTGTGGCCGCCTAAGTTATGCATGCCGCAAGCCTTAGCTTCAGCAACAAACTTCTTGTCTAAATCTCCATCGCCTGTAACGAAAACTACGTTCATAAGAGATCTGTCTTCCTTAGCAACTGGGCAGCTATATAACTTACTTTCATCGATAAAGTTATATAACTTCTCAGCTTTTCTTACGTTTCTTTCATTAAGAGGCGCGATACCACCTTCATTTTTAATCTTCTTGAAAACTTCTCCTGCCACGTAAATTGCAAAACAAGGAGGAGTGTTGTATGCGCTGTCATTGTCTGCATGAATCTTGTAATCTAAATATACAGGAATGTCATCTTTCGCTTTGCCAACTAGATCTTCTCTAATAATAACTAGTGTTACCCCAGCAGGACCTATGTTTTTCTGTGCTCCTGCGTAAATTAGGCCAAACTTGCTTACATCAACCTGCTCTGAAAGAATACATGATGACATATCAGCTACTAAAACTGTATCCCCAAAATCAGGAAGCTCATTATAGTGAGTTCCATAAATTGTGTTGTTGTATGTAATATGTACATAGTCTGCATCAGGTCTAATCTGGTCCTTAGTTACCTTAGGGATGTATGCAAAAGTATCATCTTCTGATGAAGCTACTACCTTTACATCGCCAAACTTTGAAGCTTCCTTAGCTGCCTTCTTAGCCCATGAGCCACCAACGATATAGTCAGCTTTACCTGAGTTAACCATTAAGTTCATAGGAACCATTGAGAACTGTAATGTAGCTCCGCCCTGTACAAATAAAACTTTGTAGTTATCAGGAATGTCCATAATTTCTCTTAAGTTGTTTTCTGCGTCTTCCATAATCTTTTTAAATTCTGCAGATCTATGAGACATCTCCATTACTGATTCGCCACAGCCTAAGTAATTTGTTAAATTTTTAGCTACATCTTCTATTACATCTAACGGCAACATTGATGGTCCCGCTGAAAAATTATACGCTCTTTTGTTTGTCATAACTGACACCTCCATCTTATTCATTTTCTTTTTTAGTCATTTGTATTCTGTAAATTAGGTATATATTATAACACTTTACTAGAGTCGGGTAAAGTGATATAATTTACAAGTTACATGAATAATTATAGAAAATTTATCAATTATTAAGAATAAGGAGAAGGAAACATGTATAATATTGCAACTTTGAACAAAATCTCTCCTGTTGGATTAAATAAACTAACTGACAATTATACTCTTATTGATGAAATTGATCAGGCAACAGGAATCATGGTTAGAAGCCAGGATATGAAAGAAATGGAGTTTTCAGAAAACCTGCTTGCAATCGCAAGAGCTGGTGCCGGCGTAAATAACATTCCTATCGAAAGATGTGCAGAGCAGGGCATCGTAGTTTTTAACACTCCAGGGGCCAATGCAAATGCAGTTAAAGAGCTAGTTATCGGAGGCATACTATTAGCAGCAAGAAATATTCCTGATGGTATAAAATGGGCATCATCTCTAACTGAAAACGTATCTAAAGCAGTTGAAAAGGGCAAAAGTCAGTTTGCCGGTACTGAAATCAGCGGTAAAACTCTTGGAGTTATTGGCCTTGGAGCTATTGGTGTACTAGTAGCTAATGCAGCTCAACAGCTAGGCATGAAAGTTATTGGTTACGACCCATTTATTTCACTAAAATCAGCTCATAATTTATCAAATACAATTCCTGTAACTGACGATATTGGTCAGCTGCTACCTCAGTGCGACTACGTAACTTTACACGTACCTGCAACTGAAAACACAACAGGAATGTTTGATCAGCGCAGATTTGCTCAAATGAAGGACAATGCTGTTTTACTAAATTTCTCTCGTGATAAACTTGTAAATGAAAAAGCTCTTTTAGAAGCACTAGAAAACGAAAAAATTTCTAAATATGTTACAGACTTTCCAACTGACAATTTAATTGGCAAGAAAAACATTATTTTATTACCTCACCTTGGCGCTTCTACTAAAGAAGCTGAAGATAACTGTGCAGTAATGGCAGCAGAACAGCTTATGGAATACATCGAAAAGGGGAACGTTGTGAACTCAGTAAACTTCCCTGCATGCTCAATGGGCGAGCTAAACCCTGAAGCACATTCTCGTATTTGTATTCTAAATAAAAACATTCCTTCAATGCTAGGTAAAATTACTGGCATCATGTCAGAGCACAATGTAAATATCAGAGACTTAACTAATAAATCTAAAGGAGACTACGCTGTTACTCTTATGGATATCGACTCTGAAATTTCTGAAAGTGAATTAAGAAGTGCTCTTGAAATTGAAGGTATTATCAAAGTTAGAATTATTAACTGCAAATAACTTAAATAAAAAGGCGGTATTCAAATACCGTCTTTTTTTGCATTTATTTGTGGTGTATTTAACGCCTTTTCCTTCAATATTCTTATATATTCTTTTGCAATATCATTCATATTTCTATATCTGTCATATATATATCCTACGTGCGCTCTAAGTGAATTATCAAATGGAATCGACACTACATCATATTGATTTCTTGTTGCTTTATCTAAAGGAAAAGAATCCAAAGTAAATGCTTTATTTTCTTTAACTAACTTATACATAACATCCGTATTAGAAACTGTAACTCTTGCATCTGAAAACAAATTATCAAATAATGAATAAACTTGTAAAGTTAAATCATTCATTTTAGAACATTTTTCTGTTACATAAATATAATCTGTAAGCATTTCTGTTCCTATAATTTTCTTTTTAGCTAATGGTGATTTCTTATTTACAGTTATAAAAAACGGACAACTAAATAGTTCTTCATATTCTAAATCTACAGAATCAAAATACTGCTTCCATTCATTTAACTGTTGTTCAATAATAGTAACTACACCTATATTGTAATTACTGTTTTTAACCTTATCACAACTTTCAAAGCATCCGCAAAACCACATATCAAAATTAAATTCTTCATCTTGTGAATAATTATTTATTAACTCAATAAAAGCATCTTGTGCTTGTGGTATTAAAGTAGTCGTCAATCTAAAAGCCTTACTAGACTCTTCTTTAAAGGTTTCTAACAAATTAAAATCCCTTAATACTTTTTTAGCTGAATGTATAAATTCGTACCCTTTAAGTGTCGGACCTATTATACCTTTTCTGTTTCTCTCAAATATCTCAAAGCCTAATTCCGCCTCTAGGTCCTTTACTGCTTGCGATAATCTTGGCTGAGATATGTATAAGGCATTTGCTGCAACAGAAAAGGAATTGTATTTATTAATTTCAATAATATATATAATCTGTTGAATATTCATAATACACCATCCTCTCTTCAATCAAATCAATTTTATTATATTGTGAAAATTCTTTCAATTCAATATATTGCTTAAGTTGGTCCCTTGAATTTCAACATTTACCAATTTATTACATTTAAATTTCATGCAATACATTATGTCTTTTGCAACTTTCAATATTATTAAACTTTCCTTTCATATTTTCATATAAGTAATACAAATAACCATATAAAATACTCGTATATTTTTATAAGCATCTCTTATATCCTTATAAATTACAAGTATTATACTTACTGATTTTTAGCCATTACAATCAAGTCATAGCTAAATGATCATTTAAAAAGCAACACTCGAGTTTATGTAAAATAGAAACGGAGAAAAATCATGAAAGAGAAATTAAATATAGGAAGAGTTATTAAATTCGCAGGTGCCTATATAGCTTTTATAATAGGTTCTGGATTTGCAACCGGTCAGGAAATCGTTCAATTTTATACTTCATATGGATTATTAAGTATTGGTGGAATTTTAATAAGTATGTTTTTCTTTGCTTGGGTTGGTGCAACCGTCATGGGCATCGGCTACGATAACAAAAATAATCCAAATGCTCCTGGAGCATATCAAACATTTTGTGGGAAATACCTTGGAACATTTTATGAGTATTTTGTAGCATTTTTCCTATTTTGTGTAGTTGTAGTAATGATATCTGGAGCAGGTGCTACATTAAATGAATACTATGGTTTAAACCATCTAGTTGGTAGTGCTATTATGGCCATTATTGTATATGTAGCATATATATTTGGATTAAAAGGACTTGTAAATGTAATCGGAACAATAGGACCAATAATTATTTTATTTACTATGCTAGTTGGTATCGTAACAATATTTAAAAATGGTGACGGATTTTCTAGTGCTAATGGAACTATAAGTAACATGGATATTCCTCAAGCCTCACCTAAGTGGTGGTTAAGCGGATTACTATATGCAGCTTACAACGTATTTGGATCAATCATTTTCTTAAGTGAATTAGGAAAAGATGCAAAATCAAAAAAAGAAGCAGTTGTTGGTGGAGCAACAGGCGGTATCGTTTTAATGCTAGGTACTTTAGTCATGAACATTGCATTTTTATCAACAATTAAAGAAACTGGTAGTCTTGCTATTCCAACATTACATTTAGCTGATAACATTTCACCTATTGTTGGTGTTATCTTCTCAGTAGTTCTTATTCTTGGCATCTTCTCTACAGCAGCTCCAATGACATGGACTGTATGCGATAGAATCGTTAAGGAAGGTACTATAAAATCTAAGATAGTAGCTGCAATAGTAGTATTATTAGCATTTATTGGTGGTCAGTTACCATTTGGTACTCTTGTAGGAATAATTTATCCATATACTGGCTATCTTGGAATACTCTTATTTATTTGTCTAGCAATATACAAATTTAAAAATTTCTTAGGTAAAAATAAGGAGGCATAACAATGGCACATATGAATGAATCAGTAGTTAATTTTAACCCTAACACATACGCCGATGAAGGTGGTCAAATTTGTAAAGTGGATTGTTCTCTAGGTGTAAATTTAGAACCATTGCCTCAAAAAGTTTTAGATAAATTGAAAGATTTATCTCCAGATCATTTAAAAAATTATCCGCATAGTGAAGATGTCTTCAAATGTGTACTAAAGAAATTGAATAAATTAAACCCAGAGTTAACAATAGAAAATATTGCCATAGGCTGTGGTTCTATAGATGTTTTACTAAATATAGATAATTTATTTATTAATAGAGATAAAAAGGTTTTAGGGTATGCACCTCAGTTTTCTGCATACATTGATGATATAAATTTAAAAGAAGCTACTTATATACCTGTAAACATGATTAAAGAAAATAATTATAAAATTGATGTTAGTCTTATGTGTAAAGAAATAGAGTTCCAAAAACCCGACTTAATTTATCTTGATAACCCTAATAACCCAACTGGTCAAATTTTGTCTAAAGACCAATTAGAAAAAATTTATGCTTCAGCTGAAAAAGTAGATGCTGCTATGATTGTAGATGAAGCCTATGGGGACTATATGGATCAAAATGAAAACTCTATGATTGATCATGTAAATGATAAAATGCCTAACTTAATAGTAGTTAAAACTATGTCAAAAGGTTATGGTATGGCAGGTATGAGAATGGGCTATGCTGTCGCATCAAAAGAAATAATATCTCAATTAAACAAACTGTTAGTACCTTTTAATTGCAATAACCTTGCTAGGGATCTTGCGATCGCAATGCTTGATGAGGATGATTATTTACAAGGTCTAAAAGAAACAACAGAAAGAAAAATAAAAAAGGTAAAAGATACATTAACTGGTAAAATTAAAATTGCTTATACAGCAGACTGTGTACCAATCTCATTGCTATATACAGATGATGAAAATATTGATCTTACTAAACTATTAGGTACAGTAGGAATTGCAGCAGTTAGTGGAGCTAGTTTTGATAATTTATCAATTAATTCCGTACGACTAATGGTACCAGCAGAAAAAGATATGGATTTATTATGTCAGTTATTAAAAAAAGCTGAAGCTTTAATTTAAAACTACAAAAAATCTCTCTTAAAAAGACCCGGTAGTTTGCATTACTATCGGGTTTTATATTGTTCATATTCATGTTATACTTTTGTCTTGAATGAGTTTAAAAATGTATAGGAGGCAAAATTGATAAATTTAGAAAACAAAAGATTAATCGGCATGATATTCGCCTTAATTGGCGGTGTCTTTTGGGGCTTATCTGGAGTATTTGGACAATATTTATTTATAAATAATGGCCTTACAGCCAAATGGTTAGTTAGCGTTAGACTTTTTTCTGCAGGACTTTTATTACTTATACCTGTTATAATTAAAAGTGGAAAAAAGGTTTTTGATGTATGGAAAAATCCACGAAATATACCTATGCTAATTTTATATTCTATATTCGGAATGGGTCTTTGCCAATTTTCATATTATTGTGCTGTAGAGCTTTCAAACGCAGGAACAGCTACTGTAATCCAATATACTGGTCCAGCCTTAATAATGCTCTATTTTTGTGTAAGATATAGACAAAAACCAACTCCAAGACAAATTATCGCCTTACTTTTATCAATGGTAGGTATAATTTTATTAGCAACTAAAGGAGATATAACTACTCTTAGCATTTCACATGAAGCATTATTTTGGGGAATTATATCAGCCATAGCTCTTGCAGCATATAACATTATGCCAGGAAAACTAATGTATCACCATGGTACATTAAGCATTATTGGTTGGGGCATGTTTTTATCAGGCATTATGCTTTCTCTTTACGTTAAACCTTGGCATGTAATCGGCACATGGAACACTCAAGGCTATGTAGCCATGGCTGTAGTAATTATAGTTGGAACAATACTTGCCTTTTCATTTTATATGGAAGGCGTTAAACTTGCAGGAGCACAAACTGCTAGTTTGCTTGCTTCTATTGAACCAGTAACAGCTACCATAGCTACGGTTCTAATGCTTAATATATCTTTTACTATAGCTGAAATCATAGGTATACTATTTATCCTTATAGCTGTACTTATTTTATCTTTAAAAAAATAAAATAATAAAATAATAAAACAAGCATATTCCACTTAAATTACTAAATGAAATATGCTTGTTTTATTAAACGCATAATACTTATTGTACGATACTTTCAATATCAAGTGAATATCCTAAAACTTCCCCAACATCAATACACTTTCCGCGCACTGTAATTTTATTTCCACTTTTCATTGATTTAATAGTTTTTAATTGTTTATCATCTTTGATGAAACATTGAACTGTATATATCGCCCATTCATCGTTTGAAGCTATTGTAATATAATCTCCTGCACTATCAATACCATCTAGCTTTCCTGTGATTTCAAGATGCTTATCTTTATATTTATCTGCTGCAGTAGCCGCATTTTCTTCAAGAGCTTTTGCCATATCATCCACACTTACTTTAGTATATTCAATCTTCTTTTCTGGGTTTTTGGATATATCGCTTGAATTATCGTTTTCATCTCCCCCACCCATTGCTATTCCAAGAATTGCTATAACTATAACAACTATTATAATCCATTTTGATTTTCCACCTTTTCTCATTTAAAACATCCTCCTGCTCATATAATAACTTCTATTTTCATTATATATATTAGGCAATGTTATTGTTGTGCTGCTAGCACACTATACCTTTAAAGGTTCTTCTCCATTCTCTTCAAGACATATATTTACTTCTACTACAGACCTCATTCCTGTATTAATACAAATTCCTATATGAATATTTCTTTTATTCTTTGGATAAAGAGGAGCATAGCCACCTAAAACAAGTCCTCTATTTGTTTCCTTAAAACTCATAGAAGCCGCAATACAAAGCGCTATTAATTTATCCCTTGAAGGATTCTTTTTACCATTTATAATTTGATAAACGTAATTTGTACTTATTCCGCTTTTTTTAACTACATCTGCTAAAACTAGCTTTTTTTCATTTAAGCATTTATTAAAAAAACTAGCAAACGTTTCAAGATTTTTTTTACTATGTTCTCTTATAAATTTTTTACCATCATTTTTATTATTTATATTTTCTAAAATACCCACTAATCTACTTGTAGTTTCTTCTTTCATATTTTGTACCTCTTATACAATAACTTTTCATCTTATGATATACTAATTCGTATACTTAGTAAAGGAAACTATTTTATGAAGATTGAAGACAAATTAAAACTATCTTTTTACAAAGAACTTACTCCACTAAATGAAAAAGGAAATGCAATACTTGTTCAGCACATTGAAACTGGTAAGCTTTTTGTAAAAAAATACTACACTCAATATAATGATGAAGTTTACGATTTACTTTTAGAAAATAATTTTAAAGGAGTTCCTAAATTTCACCTTACAATAAAAGATGATGAACAACTAATTGTTATTGAAGATTTTATAAACGGTTCTACGATATATGATTTAATTGAAAAACACCAAAAAATATTTACAACTGATGAAGCAATAAATATTATGACTCAGCTTTGCGATATAATATATCAGCTTCATTGCCAATATCCACCAATGGTTCATCGTGACATAAAAGCTTCTAATATAATATTAACTGATAGTAATACAGTTTATTTAATTGACTATAATATTTCTCGAATTGAAGATAAAGAAAAAACTCATGATACACAAATCATGGGTACATATGGCTATGCTGCTCCTGAACAATTTGGATTTATGCAATGTACTCCAAAATCAGATATCTACTCCATGGGTGTTCTTTTAAAATACATTTTAAGTGGTAATATAGACAATATTCAAAAATACAATGGACCTTTAGCAAATACCATAAAAAAAGCAACAGAAATTGATCCTCAAAATAGATATACCAATGTAAAGCAATTAAAAAAAGATTTAAATTTAAAAAAGAATGGTACTAAGTTTACATTTCCATATAAGAAGCAACTACTTTTAGTATTTTATTTTGTTATTTCACTCTCATCTTCCTATGAAATAGCTTCTAGTATGCCTGAAATACCATTTTTTAGAAATGTCTTTTACTATATGATAATTTATTTTTCACCCATTTTATATGCTTTAGTATTGAAATATAAAAATATTAAATTTAGAAATACTAAATGGAATCACAAGCTCAAAATAATAATATTATGCTTTCCTTTTACTTTTATAATCGCACTCCTAGCTTCTTTACCT